>Ga0129307_1000276_pt1 | contig 89170 bp, 71 predicted proteins | sample P1105metagenome_FD_94437 | JGI IMG/M metagenome (GOLD analysis project Ga0129307, IMG submission 94437) | Capybara group fecal microbial communities from Wisconsin, USA - P1105 metagenome | ecosystem: Host-associated > Mammals > Digestive system > Large intestine > Fecal | place: USA: Wisconsin...
AACAAAAAATCCACGATTACTTTTTGCAATCGTGGATTTCTTTTTATTTTAACAAAGATTAGTTGTTATTGGATGCAGGTATGATGGATACCTTGTCTCCTGTGTACTCTGTAGTCTTTGAAAATGCAAGAATTGCTCTTACAATGGGAGCGAAGAATATCGAAAGAATGCACATCCCGACATCTTTTCCATATGCTTTGGGAATTGAGAAATTGATAATTCCCGCTGCTGCATACATTAAAGGTGAAATAAGTATCGATACTACAATTCCCAAATAAGGTATAAAGGTTAAAGGAATAAGTGCATAAGCTACCATATAAATGACAAATACAACGATTGAAGTAGGTTTTGTCATTGCAATATCGCTTATTGTATAAAGATTATAGAAAGGAATAATGGCTTTCCATCCGGGTTCGCCTGCTTTTTCAAGCAATTTCCAGTTGCAAATGATGATAAAAATCATAAGTGCAATTGAAATCAAACTGGTGATGATCATTACCAGTGCAAAAACACCGATTCCAGCTACTCCTATCAATCCTGCGATAGCATCCTGTGCCTGTTGTGAACTGTTCATTAAAGAAATCTCCTTTTAAAAAAATAATTATATTTTCATAACGAATGCCGGGCTCTTTAAGTCCGGCATTCGAAATAAACTTGATTTAATAAACTCTAATCGGTTTATTTAATATCGTTTTCGTCGAAAATGTCTCCGCACTCAGGACAGAATTTAGGAGGATTCATGGGATCCTCGGGTTCCCATCCGCACTTGTCACATTTGTACAAGGGAGCACCTTCGGGCTTCTTTGAACCGCAGTTGGAACAGAACTTGCCCTGGTTAACTGTACCGCAGGAGCATGTCCAGCCGGCATCATCGGGTTTCTTTGATCCGCACTCTGCACAGAACTTACCGGTGTTGCCTTCCTTGCCGCATGAGCACTTCCATCCGAGAATGGGAGCTGATGCCTGTGCCTGAGGCTGAGCCTGTGCCTGCTGCTGACCCATTGCATAAAGGTTAGCGGGGTTCATTCCGCCTGCTGCGTTCTGAGCCATGTTAAGTCCTGCAAATGCCATCATGGGGCCTGTAGACTCGTTTGCTGCTGCAGCTTCCATAGCGTTTGCTGTAGCTGTTGTCATACGAGCTGCTGCCATGTTTACATTTGTGTAAACAGCTGTATCCTGGAACTGTTTGATTCTTGCTTCGTCTTCTTCGGTAGCCTTTAATGTATTGAATGTTACATCAATGACTTCCATACCACGCATCTTGCTCCATTTATCGGAAAGCTTTTCGTTAAGCTTTTCAACAAGGATGTCAGTCTTTGTGGTGATTGCTGAATATCTGATACCTACGCCGTAATCGGAAAGAGCACCGAGAGCGGGCTGAAGAGCTGTCATAAAGTCAGATCTCATGATGCTCTGAAGTTCTTTCTTATTGTATGAATCGCCTGCAAAGTTTGCTGCGATGAATGTGTAGAAACGGATAGGATCCGAAATGTGGAATGTATATTCACCGTTTGCGATAAGTGAAATATCACCCTGGAATCCTGTTACCTGGTCTGCAATGAAGAAAGGTATAGGATTGCTTGTTCCCCAGAGGTTGTTTCTTACTTCAATGATATTGATGTAGTAAACTCTCTGTGTCTTGGGAATTTCCTGTCCGAATGCCCAACGCTTGCCGACTTCCTTGAATGTATCAACGACGCTCTGTCCAAACTTACCTGTTAAAAGTCCGCCGATGATTGAAGGTTCGGTAGATGCATCATATACGTACTGTCCGGGCTCTGCACAGAAATCTGCAACTTTGCCTTCGTCAATAATCAAAGCTGCCTGTCCGGCATTTACTTCAACGATTGATCCGCTGCTGATTACGTTATCGTTACCTTTATTAACACCTTTTTGATTTCTTTTTTTACCTTTTACTGCAAGAACTCCGTCAGCGAATGCGTCACAGTAGAAGTACTCAAGATATTGATCTTCAACAGTATTTCTGGCTGATCCCATAAGGTTGCCAAACATGTTCTTTCCCGCTGCTTTGGCTTCCTGACCGATTTGTGAAGCTACTTGTTTAATAAATCCCATTAGATTTCCCTCCTGTAATAAATACGTCAGTTTTTTGACGATTTTCATTGTAGCATAAAAGGGTTTCAAAGTCCATAAAATTGACTTAAATCCCCTCCAAATATATAATAAATTAATCTAAACTCAACCGGTGGGAAAAATATGAAAAAAGAAATATCCCCTAAAAGCAAAATACTGCGAAAGATGATTATCGGAATAGCGGTTTATTGCGGTGCTTATCTGGTTACCACGATAATGCTTTTTTCTTTTTCTTCTTTTTTGAAATACGGAAACGCCATGATCGGAACATGCGCCTCCCTTATCGCCGGATTCGCCGCTTTTCTTACCATCACATCGGATGAGAAAAGCCTTCTTTTTTACAATCCCGAAGCTTTGTTTATAAAAAAGCCTTATTTCATACTGATAGTTATCGTCAGCGCTTACTGCCTGACTGTCGCGTTTAATTTTCTCTTTTCAAAAATTCCCTGGCATGTACTCGGAGATAAATATGTTGTCCAAGACAACGAGTCCTTTTACAGTATTCCTTTGTACTTAAGACTCATATCCTATGTAATAATCGGACCCTTTGCCGAGGAAGTGCTATTTCGCGGTGTAATCTTTTTCAGATTCAGAAAAGTCCTGCCGGTTTTGGCAGCCGCATTCGGAAGTGCTCTTTTCTTTGCAATCTATCATGGAAATCTGATGCAGGGTCTCTATGCATTCATAATGGGATTTGTAATCTGTATCATGATGGATTACGGTGGAAGTTTTATTTACGCCTATGTCTTTCATGTAACAGCAAACCTGATTTCGAACCTCTGTCAGGAATATGAATATATAAATAATGTAGTTTATTCAAAACCCGGAATCATACTTTCTATGGTATATCTTGTGGTTGCCATAATACTCTGTTATGTATTCAAAGACAGGTTGACTAAAAAAGACAAGGGATGTTGATAACTTTTGGTATTTACATAAAATTGTGGATAACTTTGTGTGAAAAGTGGATTTTTGCCCATTTTAACCACATTTTTTATCAACATTGATTGTTGGGAAACTATATCGCTAAACATACTTTCGTCGCAAATACGTTCGTTGACCGAACGGGTTAATATAGGAGGTAACACAACATGTGGGCTTATGATTCGGTTTTTTATCAAATTTATCCTTTGGGATTCTGCGGGGCTCCGTTTGAGAATGACGGCGTTCTTACATCAAGAATTCTTAAGGTGAATGACTGGATACCGCATATTAAAAAACTGGGAGCCAATGCAGTTTATTTCTCTCCCGTCTTCGAATCCGACACACACGGATACAATACGAGGGACTATACAAAGATTGACTGCAGACTCGGCACCAACAAAGATTTTGCAAAGGTTTGCAAGAATCTTCATAAAGAAGGAATAAAGGTCGTTCTCGACGGTGTATTCAATCATGTGGGCAGAGGATTCTTTGCTTTTCAGGATGTTTTAAAGAACAGAGAGAACTCTCCCTACGTTAACTGGTTTGCCAGAATCGATTTTAACGGCAATTCCAATTACAATGACGGTCTATGGTATGAAGGTTGGGAAGGAAACTACGATCTGGTAAAGCTTAACCTTTATAACGACGACGTGGTTAACCACATTTTCTCGGCAATCGAGGGATGGATTAAGGAATTCGATATAGACGGCATTAGACTGGATGTGGCATATTGTCTTGACAAAGGCTTTTTAAACCGATTAAGGGGCTTTTGCGATTCAAAGAAAGAGGATTTCTTCTTAGTCGGAGAAGTTCTTCACGGCGAATACGGCAGAATGTTAAACGAGATGAACATCCACTCTCTCACCAACTACCAGTGCTATAAGGGAATTCACTCGGCTTTCAACTCAAACAACATGTTTGAAATCGTTCATTCCCTTTTAAGACTCTTCGGACCCGAAGACTGGACCGTTGCAAGGGGCTCGCATCTTTTAAGCTTCGCTGACAACCACGATGTATCAAGAATCGCAACGCTTATTCAGAATCCAAACCACCTTCCGCTCGTTTATGCAATGGTATTCGGCATGCCCGGTATCCCCTGCGTATATTACGGCTCCGAATGGGGCGCTAAGGCTGACAAGTCCGAAGGCGATCCGGCACTCAGAGCCTGCTTTGAAAAACCCGAGTGGAACGAACTTACAGACTTTATCTCCAAGCTTGCAAAAGCCAAGAAAGAGAGCGAGGCCTTAAACTACGGCGGAATCCGTTCAGTCGTTCTCACCAACCGCCAGTGTATCTTCGAGCGAAAGAGCGAACACGAACGCGTCCTCGTATGCATTAACTGCGATTCAAACGATTACACGGCTCACTTTGATGCCGGATGCGGATGCGCAGTAGACTTAATCACCGGCGAGAATTTCGACTTTGGCGGCGGCTCATTGCTTTCCGCTTACAGCGCAAAGTTCTTAAAATGTGAAAGATAGGGCGGGAGCGTGCCCGCGGTGTATCATGCGCACATCCTTCTGTATGTCTGTCATCAAAAAATCCCTCGAATGATAATTCGAGGGATTTTTGTGTATGCCGATTTCGCCTTAACTGTTCATCCAATCGGAAATTGTGGAATAGCCTCCTGCACAGCAAAGGATGAGAGAGATAACTATAATGGCTATTACGATGACAAGGATTACCTTCCATACGGAAATAGGAGTCTTGCCGTATACCTTTCCGGTCTGTCCGTTTACCATAAACTGATAAACTTTATTGTTGTATTTGAATGATGAACACCAGATGGGTAACATCAAATATTTGTATGTGATCTTGCTGAATGTTGTTGATACCTTTACGTCCGAAGCACGATCTGCGTGATTATCGGAGATAATCTTTGATGAGATTTTGCTCTTTAATTTGCCTGAGATTGAAGCTTTAGCCTTCTCCCAAGCTGACTTAAGGCCTACCGAATATCTTTCTGCTGCAAATCCTGCTACGTATTCGGGTTTGTAGGGAACATTCTTGGCTGTTTCAAAAGGTTCAAGACCTTTTAACATTGCACTGTCATGTCTTTCGGTACCAAGTACAAGCTCATCATCAATGAAGAGCTGATATGTACCGGAAGTACGATGCCAATCCGTAACGGTTCTGTGCTGTGTCTTTCCGTCGGAATCCGTATAGGACTCGTCACGGTCTATACCGTATTTTCCGGAATATCTTGAAAATGTATCTGTATCAAATGTCCAGTAAGGAAGGTAGATTCCCGTAAATGCATCCGGCTGTGCAGACTGCTTCGCAAGCTTGGGACAGAAAAACTTGTTTCCGATCCACTTCTTGAAGTTTGCACTCGCCTGCTCGTTGGAAACCGAGAAAGGAACAACTCCGCCGGGAGCAAGCGTCTTCTCGTCATTTGCTTCCATAACCTGGTTGGATCCGCAGTAAGGACATTCATTTGCCACTTCAAGTGCATCGTAAATAGTCTCTGCGCCGCAGCTCTTACAGATGATCTGCTTTTTCTCTGCTCCCCAGTTGCAGTTTTCCGTTTTTTCGGCAGATTCAAAATCAAGTTCCGCTGCAGTTGCATTTGCATCCTGAACTATTTCTTCTTCATATCCGCAGAAAGGACATGCCATTGCGCCGATATTGGGATCGAAATCCATGACTCCTGCGCACTTAGGGCATTTTTTGTCGGTTTCTTTTAAAGTCGATGCCTTCGAAACCATGGTAGCATCATTCATTTCTTCCATTTTACACACCTTTACCCTTTTTCAAATTTTGTATAACCCATACGCATAAATTATACTCAAAATCGGCATTTTGAGCAATAATATTTACAAAAAAGAGCACCCCGAAATCTAGACTTTCTTAAGCAAAAGTTCCACCGTAAATCCGTTGTCGTTGTAATACTCCATGCCGCCTTTTTGCATCTCCATATATCTTTTTACAAGATACATTCCAAGACCGTATCCGGTGCTTTGTTTTGAGTTGCTTCCTCTGTAATATTTTTGGGCAATAAGCGGGAGGTCTTCTTCTTTTACACCCTTTCCGCTGTCTTTAATGGTAATCTTTACGAAATTCTCTTTATTGATTCCGTCTGCCGAAAGTATGGAACTCTCGGAAAATCTGACTCTGATATCCGTATGAGCGTATTTGTGCGAATTGCCAACGACATTGTCGATAACCTGTTCCATGCGAAGCCTGTCAAGATAGATAATGCAGGGAGGTACATCGTTTTCGACAATGATGTGTCCGTAGTTTTTAAGATTGTCAAAAAAGCTTCTGATAATTCTTGAATCCGTTTCAATCGGATTGACCTCGAGTTTGTCGATATCTTCGAGCGTCGAATGCATGAGGTTAGACATAAGGGAACTTATTAAATCCGCTTTCTGATTTATGGTGGAGACTTTTTCGAGTGTGTACTCGATATCTTTTATTTCTTCGTCTTCGACTGTTTTTACAATGTTTTCAGTCTCTGTTTCCGATTCGGTATTTTCTGTTTTGTTTTCGATATTACGTTTGTCGCTTTCGATTTTTTCAAGTCTTTTTCTGGCTTTTGCGTCAAGCACTTCGCATGCGACTTTAATAACGGAAATCGGCGTCTTGATATCGTGGCCGAGATCCGTTACCATTTCTTTTCTCGCTCTCTCCGCTTCTATTTCCCTGAGTCGCGAATCTTTTAATTCTTCCCTCATCTGGTCGAAAGCTTCTACGAAATTGCCGAAGAAATTGTTTTTATGAATGGGAAGTTCGACGTCAAGATTGCCCTTCGCTATTTCTTCCGAAAACTTCGTAAGTTCACCGATATGTCTTATGAATGAACGATAAAAAAGAAACAGCATGATATAGCCGCAAATTAACATTATTACCCAAAGATATATGCCGCCTCCGAAATATGCTCTCTTTGCCCTGTCCAAATCTTCTTTGTTGTCATCCCATGCCACTTTGCCGACATATTCGCCGTTAACGTGCAGGTCCAAAACAAGCGCATTGTTTACATACATTTTTGATAATTCTTCATCTTCTATTTGGGTGGAAAGAATTATATGGCATTTGTATTTTTTCTCAACCTTTTCTTCCGACTCACCTTTTTCGAGATCTTGCTGTACAAGATGAAGCTTATCGTTATATTCAACTATATCTCTGCCGGCTGACTTGTTTTCATTATTGAAAATAATAAACACAGCCAGTGCAAGGCCCATAATGAATGTGAAAAGAAAGCCGATTTTGATTAACTGTTTCATCGAAATTTCCCGTTAAAAAATTTTTACTGTTTGCTGTTTGATAAAATGCTTATTTCCGATTATGTCGTTTACGGCATTTTATTTTATCTCGAGGTAATATCCCGTACCCCAAACCGTCTTGATAAGCTCAGGTTCATTGGGATTATCTTCAAGTTTTTCCCTTAACTTACGGATATGAACATTAAGCGTACTGTCCGAAAAGAAAGTATCTCCCCATACTTCGTCGAAGAGAACTTCTTTTTTTACAATTGTATTTTTGTGTCTGTAAAGACATTCAAGAAGTGCAAATTCCTTGGCTTTAAGCGTAACGCGGTTTCCTTTGTATACGGCAGAAAGCGTTGAATTATCAAGCGTTAAAATTTCTTCTTTCGTTTCCTTCTCTAAAATATTCTCACCTTTTGAATTCATCATCTCAAGTCTTTTTAAATTAACCTTGACCTTCGCCAAAAGAACCGAGAGATTATAAGGCTTTTTGACATAATCGTCTCCGCCGACCGAAAGCGCCACAAGCACATCATCATCGCTTTGTCTCGCACTTATAAAAAGGATCGGAAGCTGCATTTCTTCTCTTATTTTTTTGCACACTTCGAATCCCGTTCCGTCACCCAGATTTATATCAAGCAGTATGAGGTCCACATCGTTTTTCGAAAGAAAATCAAAGCACTCTGCCTTACTCTCAACCACGGCCGTGGAAACCTCAAACATATTAAAATATTCCGATGTCATCTGAGACAGTTCTTTTTCGTCATCTACTATTAAGCAATTGTAATGCATAGTAACCTCTTTAAATCATTTTATTATAATATTCTTCATAACAGATTCTGTGTCCAGCGTGAGTGCCTTGAACACATAAGGGATATGTGACTGTCTGTTGGGAGCCTTGCTCCAGTATGAATAATCGGAATAAAATTCCTCTGCATACTCTTTAATGTATTCTGCCAATCTTCTTATAGCAGCCTTTTCGTTTTCCTCATTAACAACTATATCAAGATCTACTGCGCTTAATGTTACAGATCCGTCTTTTTCCTTGAATTTTTTTGCATTGAAATGATAACCGGACAGCATGGCATTAATTGTTTCCACACTGAAAATGGCCACATTATCATGAGTTCTTTTTATATATGCAGGTCTTTCATGCGCCACATTATCAAGTGTAATCGACCAATTTTTGCGTACATCCGTTGCATTTAACAAATCCATAATTTAACCTCTCTTCAAAACACTCGTTAACTATGTTCCTGATTTAATTATACGTACAAAGTGTACACTTTGTCAATAATGTACGCCGTCTTGTCGATGATATAAAACTACGCTCGAAGACAAAAGTCCGCGAGCGTATATAAGCATTTATTCTTCCGTAATCATCTTTACGGGTTCGAGTTTTTTGATTCGTTTTCCGTTGATGTACGAAACAAGAACCGCTACACCAAGGATAACTGCAAATACCAGGATGTAAGCAATCAGGGAAATATCAAACTTGACTTTCTTAAATCCGAAGATTGCAAACATAAGAAGAATTACCTTGTCACCAAAGAATGTGACTGCGATAAGCCCGAGAACTATTCCTATCAGTATGGAAGGAATATTCGAAAGGATTATCTGAAGGATCAAATCATTGGATGTAAATCCGAGGGCTTTTGACACGCCAAGATTCCTCCATTCTTTGGTAATCTTTGCTCTGACAAGCAATGCTTCCGCCAAGGCTACGATAAATGCCGTTACAATCATGATAATTGCAAGTATTATACGCATGGATATTTTAAGCATTGTCATGAGACCGCCTGTTGAAGCAACCACATCGTCAACTTCCGTATCGGGATATATATCATTAAACTCTTTTTTGAAATCCTCGAAAGAATAACCCTTCTTAAATTCAACATTAATCGAAGATACCCTGATGTATCCGCCGATTCTTTCAAAGCCGTCCATCGTCATATATCCCATCATGCCCATGTTGTTAAAGGTCTGCAAATAACCGGTAACAATATATGAATTTTTTTCTTCACCGTTTTTAACGGTAATCGTATCTCCGATGGAAACATTCATGTCACTCGCAAGTTTGGTTCCGAGAGCCACTTCATTCTCGTGTTTGGGCCATCTTCCCTCGACAATCATATCCTCACGCATCGCAGATGTGTCGGATATTATTCTGGTGGTAACAGATTTGGTTTTACTGCCTGCCTGAAATTCCGTTCCGTAATAAATGTCTCTGTATGTTTTCTCAACCGATTCAAAGGATTTGATGGTGTTTTCCATGCTTTCATCGCCCGTTGTTACGGCATGAGGCATATCCAGTCCTGAAATTCTTAAAAGTGCATCAACATCCTTTCCGAGGTTTTCATACATTCCGAATCCCATGGCTGCAGAAAATGCAAGAATCGCCATAATGAGGATGACACCGATCTGCGCTTTGAATTTGCCAAAGGTATCTTTAAGCGCGATTGTTACAGGAATTGAAAACGAAGTCTTGTCAAAAGGAAAGAGGTTTTTCTTGAAATTGTGATTGTTGATTCCGCCTCTTAACGCTTCAAGTACGGTCGTTTTTTTGTACTCTCTTCCGACAAAGAGTGTAAATGTCGCAATAATAAAGCATATACCCAAGACCACTCCGATTAACACGGCGATATCCGGTTTTTGATTCCACGAAAGGCCCAAAAGATAAAGAATGATAAATCCGATTTTTCCCTGAAGCAGTGCTCCTAACGAAACTCCTGCAATGCTTCCGATTCCGGATACCGTAAGAAGCTGAACCAAAAGTATCGAAATCATCTCCTTCACGGTATAACCGCTGGCTTCCATGATACCCGTATTTTTCATATTGTTGAGAATAAAATTCTTTATCGAGAAATCTATGACAACAAGTGATATTACAAGAATTATCAGGCCGAAAACAAGAATAATACTGATAAATATATAAGGCAAAATCATGTTGGCAACCTTCATCATACCGCTCGGAATAAAGTTAAGGCTGATTGACATTTCATAATCCGGATGAACATTTTTGTATGCGTGATACCAGTTGTTAAATTCATTGTAAATATCATCACATATTTCTTCGTCAGACTTATGCTTTTTAACGGCCTTGTCGGATAACTGTATGTTATATGCCTTGCAGTTTGATACATAATATGTATTTTCAAAACGGATCTGTTCATACATCTTATCCGATACAAAACATTTGTAGACACTGAAGTTCATCGGAGAGCATATGATGCAATCCTCATTGTATCCGGCAACTCTGAACTCATACACATTCTCGCCTATTTTGATTTCCATCTTATCTCCGACGGAATATGTCGGCGAAAGAGAAATAGGAAGTACTATGTCATTGCCGGATAGAGAAGACATATCAAGGCTTGCTGTCTGAATTGTTCTTTCATCCTCATATGAGAAAAAATAGAAAGCATAATTGCCCCAGTTTTCGCTCCCGATTTTACGATATTTGGTAGATGAAGAATCCAGGTATCTGTCGACTTCCATATCCCTTATATATTCGTTGCCTTGAATAATTTCATCTAATTTAAAATCAGAAAGTTCTTCGTCACTTTTCATGACAACAATATCAGCGCCGTTTATCTTTTCTTTGTTGGTATCCAAAACCCTGTTCGTTCCGGTCAAAAGATTAAGACATATGAAAATCATAAAAGAAGCAAGAAATGTCATGGCAAGAAATGTAATCATATCGCCTTTTTGCTTCTTCATATTGTTTTTGGCAATAAAGAAATAACGATACATTTTACCACCCCATATTCTGAAGGAAGATCTTTAATCTGTTATGTCTCTCCCTCGCTTCTTCGACACGGGGATTGCCTTCATCCTTGTAATTGCCCAGGTATTCTCCAAGATAAATCTCATCGGAAATCACACCGTCTGCAAGATAGATAATTCTGTTTCCTCTCTCTGCGGCCTTGAATGTATGCGTAACCATTACAATGCTCTGACCTGTTGCATTAAGATCCGACAAAATGTCGAGAACATTATCCGTATTCTGCGAGTTAAGCGCACCTGTAGGCTCGTCTGCAAAAAGAACTTCGGGGGAATTGATGACACCTCTTACAACTGCTACTCTCTGCTGCTGACCACCCGAAAGCTGTGCCGGGAATTTACGAAAATCCCTCTCCGTCATTTCAACCTTTTCAAGAAGATTTTTCGCTCTTGCAGTCAGAGATTTTCTGTCAGTGTTCTTCAACAACCCGCATACGAGAATGTTGTCGAGTGCGCTCATGCTGTCGTTTAGATAATTCTGCTGGAATACGAATCCGACATGATCTCTTCTGAATCTTGCAAGTTTATCGTTATTGTATTGAGAAATCTCAATGTCGGAAATCTCATCGGGCTTTTTATTATTATCATTTACATGGTAAGTAACCGTACCGATACTGGGACGATCCATTCCCGAGAGCGCATAAAGAAGCGTACTTTTTCCCGAACCTGAATTGCCCATGATGACCGTAAAATCACCTTTGTAAATCGAGAGATTAAGATTCTTTAATACATGCTGCTGAACGGATTCGTTCGAGAATGTTTTAGATAAATTGTTTGCACTTATCACTATCTGTTTGCTGTCCATTTTTCCTACCTGTCTTACTGTACATTTTATGGTACATATCTTTTTATTATGATTTATTAATCTTTTAGAATCTTACGTCATCTCCGTTGTTAAGATCCCTGCTGTCGCTCCATACAACGATGTCGCCTTCGTTTAATCCCGATACGATTTCGGTGTATTCATCATTCTGAATACCGATTTCAACACTTGTCTTTATGGCTTTTTTATCGCTGTTTGCGACGAATACGAAATATTTGTCATCTTCGTTAACCAACGCACTCTTGGGTACACTGACGATATTTTCCAAAGATGCCGTATTGACCTTTGCCTTAACTTCAAGTCCGAGAATCATGCCTTCGGGATTGTCTATCTTTACATCAACTCCAACTCCTGTGTTGGCTCCTGAAAGACCTGCGATTTTTTCTATTCTTGATACTTCACCGGTATAGTTATTGTTAAGTACATTTACATTTACTTTCTGGCCGTCTGCGATACTCATTATATCATATTTGTTGGCATTGCATTTTACACATACATCTTCAATCGAATCAACCGAAATCACTTCCATGCCTTTTGTAAGAATGCTTCCTTCCTCTGCATTTATTGATGAAACAACACCGTCAAACTGAGCCTTTATTCCTTCTTTGGCGATTTCGTATTTTTCTTTTTCATCAGCGATGGTTAATTCCGTTGCTTCCTTTCCCGCTTCAAGCTGTTCCCTGCCGCCTTCCGTTAAGATTCCGGAATAACTTTGAGCTTTTTGTGAGGTCATTTCAGCTTTGTACTCTTTGAAGCCTGCAAGTTCGGTCTGAAGTCTTGCAAGTTCCTGCTGAAGGTTGATTAATTTCTCGTCGTAGGACTGAACGTAGGTATTGTTCTGCGCAAGTTTCTGAAGATTTGAATATTCATCCGAATCGGGCTTGTCTGACCAGTCTATAATGGATACCTGAAGTTTTGCGCCTTCGTTGGCAAGTTCGGAACTTCTGTCCGTAATCTCTTTTTGCTTGTTGATGATTTTTTCCTGCCACTCATTTATCTGTCCGTCGAGAACCGAAAGATTTCTTTTGGCTTCGGAATAAAGTGCCGAATATCTGTCTGATGTCTGAATTGAATTTAAGTATCCGCCCTCATTTTCTTTGGCCTTTAAGTCAAGCAAAGCAATCTGATTATTGATATCTTCTTCATCAAAAGATACAAGCAAATCCCCTTTCTTAACAACATCTCCGACTTTGTAATAAACCTTTGAAACCTTTAAGTTTGTCGGAGCAAAAAAGACATCCGTATCATTGCTTGCAACATTTCCGTTTAATTCAATGACCTGTTCCATGCTTGATTTGGAGATTGTCACGCTGTTTACTTTGACAGCTGCTTTGGCATACATCGTGGCAACGCCTCCCGTGATGATGGCAACCGTAAGTGCTCCGCCAATGATTGCAAATGCTTTTTTCTTTAATACGCTCATCCTTTTTTCCTCTTCTTTCGTATTATATGTTTTGATTTTTTCTTTCTTTAAACGAATCTTTTTGATTCACAAAACGATTATTTTCGTCCTGCAATCTTAATTTATCAAAACATCAAAAAGAAGTCTTAATCTGAATCTTGCATAATTCTTAACTGTTTCTTAATTGGATGTGCTATACTGTTGGTATAAAAATATTTATCTTATTAGTATTGGCAGTGTATTCACTTACTTGATAATTTCTTATACAATCAGTTCAGAAACAAACAGATTTCGCGAAATGAATCTTTTAAACTGCATTAAAGCAGACAGGTAACAACGGAGGTAAACATGAAAATACGTCTTGGAGAAAATATTAAGGAAAACAGAAAGCGTTTAAACCTCACACAGGAGAAACTTGCCGAAGCACTCGGTGTAACGGTCGGCGCAGTTCACAAGTGGGAATCGGGAATGTCTGCTCCGGAACTTTCGATGCTTATCAAGATAGCAGCCTTTTTCGAAATATCTGTGGATGTTCTTTTAGGATATGAAATAAAAAACAACAGTCTCGATTCGATGATAAAGCTTATTAACGAGAGCAGCGCAAAAAAAGACGAAGCCGGTATCGAATATGCGGATACCGCCATAAAAAAGTATCCAAACAACTTTGAAATAATGTACTGTTCAGCCAAATTGTATATGTTTTTCGGAATTGGAAAAAACAATCGCGAACTTCTTAACAAATCAATCGACTGTTTTGAAAAATCCATGGCACTCATTTCCCAGAACAAAGATCACGAGATAAACGGAAATGTTATCATGAACAACATCGCCAATGTTTACATCTGTCTTGGCAACTGCAAAAAAGGATTAAACATTCTTAAGGAAAACAATCCTTCCGGTATTAACAATGCTCTTATCGGTTCTCTTCTTTCGGGACAGCTTGGCGAAATGGATGAAGCGGAAACTTATCTTTCATGGGCATTAAGCAGCAATTTTACAACGTTGGTCACCATCTATATGGGCTTCCTTCCCATTTACATCAAAAGAAAATCACTGGATGATTTAAACGATCTGACAAGACTTGTAATCAATTACCTGGAGGGCCTCAAAAAAGGAAAAGGTGTAAGCCATATAGATAAAATCCTCGGACCTCTTTACTGTGTACTCTCGTATACCCTATGGAACAAAGATGTAAAAGAATCCGAAAAGCTTATGAAAAAAGCACTTAAAATCTCAACTGCTTTTGATGCAGCTCCGGATTATTCATCGGGAAACTTCAAGTTCGTCCGATTCGATCAGGATTATATGGGATACGATTCACTGGGAGATTCATCACTTACGGTAATTGAAAACTTTGTAAAAGACAAAGAAAAGAAGTTTGTCAAATTCTATGAGGGTTTAAAAGCCGAAATCAGCTGATTCAATTTCAGAAAGGAACAAAAATAATATGAAAGCAAATGTCATTAAAAATACAATTCTTAAGAACCTTAAATCACGTTTTTACAAAAACAACAAATTAAATTTCATACTTTGCATTTTAATCTCACTCTTAACTGCAGGCTTAAATATCGCAATCGCCTGGCTCATCCAGCAGCTTATCGATATCATATCCGGAAGCAACACTCTCTTTCCCATGCAGGGAATTGCCATTACCACCGCAGGTTTATTAACCGTTTTTGTTCTGACACTCGTTGCAAAATGCCATATCTTCCCTTTGTTTATGAGAAAAGCAATGAAGCAGTACAAGGATTACGCATTCGGTGAGATAACCAAAAAAGATATCTCTTCTTTTAAAAAAGAAAATTCTTCTTTGTATCTTTCGTCTCTTACCAACGATGCAATTATGATTGAGAGCGAATACATTGAGAAAATCCCGGATATCATAGTACACTTGGTAACTTTCGTACTGGCAATCTCTTTGATGCTTTATTACTCTCCTCTTTTAACAGCAGTCGCAGTCATTGCAACCATTATTCCTTTGGCAGCATCAATCCTTACGGGAAGCAAGGCTGCTCCGCTTCAGACGAAAGTATCCGACTGCAATAACAACTTTACTGCATCCATTTCGGATTTTCTGACAGGATTTTTTGTAGTCAAAAGTTTTAAAGCCGAGAAGGAAGTAAACGACCTTTTCGTTAAGAGCAACGATAATCTTGAAAATAACAAATATAAAATGAGAAAGCTTTCACACACAATCGGAGCAATCGGTGCAATATGCGGAATTACGGCACAGCTCTCTGTATTCTTTGCAGGCGCATTAATCGCTTTCTCCGGCAAATCAATCACACCCGGTATCGTCATGGCATTCGTCCAGCTTATGAATTACATGATCGCACCCGTTGCCAACATTCCTCCTTTCCTTGCGAAGAAAAAAGCAGCCGATGCACTTATGGAAAAGCTTTCCGAAGAACTTTCAAAAAACAGAGAAAACGAAAAGAAAATCGACATCGAAAACATCAGTGAAGATATCCGTCTCGAAAATGTGTCTTTCGGGTATTCCGATGAAAAAGAAATACTTCATAATATTTCGCTTGATTTTAAAAAAGGAAAATCTTATGCAATCGTCGGAGCAAGCGGAAGCGGCAAATCAACTCTTTTAAACCTTCTGCTCTCTTCAGGAAAAGGACAAACAAGCGGAAATATTTATATCGACAATCAAAATATAAATACAATCAGCTCAGAATCGCTTTACGATGAGGTATCTGTAATCGGACAGAACGTATTCCTTTTTAACTCAACAATCGAAAACAACATCACGATGTTTAAAGATTTCGATGAAAATCGTATTACGGAAGTTGTAAATAAAGCACATCTTTCAAAGTTCATGGAAGAACACGGCAAAGATTTTGATTGCGGAGAAAACGGAAAGAATTTATCAGGCGGCGAGAAGCAGAGAATCTCCATTGCCAGAAGCCTTTTGAGAAATTCATCCGTACTTCTTGCAGATGAAGTGACTGCTGCCCTCGATCCCAAAACCGCCTTTGAAGTATCGAACGAAATTCTCGATCTCGAAGGCATCACAAGAATCGTGGTAACACACTCGCTTGAAGAATCCTTGATGAAAAGATATGACGAAATCATCGTTCTTCGCGACGGCAGAGTCGAAGAAATCGGATCATTCGAAGATTTGATTAATAATCAGGGTTATTTCAACGCACTCTATACGGTAAGCAACGCTGCATAATTCACGAATAGATTTACCGGAAGCAAAGATTAAGTTACAAACATTAATAATTTAAATGCCATACAATTTATTGATACTGTTTTCAAAATATATAAACAAACGGACACAATCACAAACTTGTGTCCGTTTTATATTATTCAAATTTCAAAATATGGATTAAATTTATTAAATATTGTGTTTAAGGGGATTAAATAAATATTTGTTAAAAATTGTGTTTAAGGGGATAAAATTTAAAATCTGCTCAAATAGAGGATTTCACCGTCTTCAATTCTTACTTCCGCGTATACAATTCTCTCGTCAAATTTCATCTCGTAATTAATTGAGGCGGTTTTACCATCTTCCAAATTAAAGCCTTCAAAATCATATTTTATGCTGTCTGGATTTTCGAGTCCAAACTCCGATTTTACAGCTTCGAGAGCCTTTCCTTCGCATTCTTTTACGTATTCTTCAGCCTCCGCAAATGTGTAATTTTTCGAATAAAGAATGGAACCGTATCCTGCTTCGCCTATAAGCAAAAGAGACATGTCATCGGCATTAAGATATACATCGTAACTTGTCGCATATCCTGTTCCAAGCTGATAGTAATGTAATATGCCAAGTGTCATAATATTTCCGTATCTGTCTTCCTCTTCGTCAAAAATATCAACAAGCACAATCCACGAATCATCGGTGACGAGATTATAGTAATCCTTCAGATATTTATCAGCTGCTTTTTTGGCTTTAGCTTCTATGCTTCCGTCTGTTAAAGGAGTTGACTCCAGTGCCATGCCCTGACCGGGTTCGATGCCCTCAGCTCTTAATTCCTGAATATTTACATATCTTTTCTTGGCATCATGATCGATATACTCCAAAAGCTGTTCGTCGTCCATCTCTTTTTGAGGCAGATAAACCAAGTTGTCGGATACCACATATGCAAGTTCGTTATCGCTCATTTCATCACGGGTCTGATAGTGCGGCATTATTTTTTCTGGGAATACGCTCTCATCATAATATTTTCTCTCAAGCTCTATAATTCTTTTTATCTCGTCAAGAGTCAGTTCCCTCGAAAATCCCTCGTCCGTGGAAATAAATGTATCCGCATCCACTTCCGCAACGTAACTTGTGTATTCTTCATCATCCATATTTGAAATTCGATTCCAAAAGGTTATTATGGCCGCGCTTGCCCCAATACTGAAAACTCCGAAAACAGCAACCATAATAAGAACCGATAAAAGTCCCGAATATTTGAATCTGAAATCCGCGGTACTTCTGTTTTTCAGGCAGTTTATATATAATGCTTCTTTCATGTCATCACTGATTTCGATATTTGAAATCAAATCTTTATTTATCTTATTTTTCATAAGCAACCTCTCTTTTATATTTGACACTCAGTTTTTCTCTTGCCCGCTGCAGTCTCTTTTTAACCGCCGAAGGAGAAGTCTTAAGAATATCTGCAATTTCGTTCACCGAATATCCTTCGATGTAAAAAAGTATTACCACGGACTTTAATTTGTAATCCAAATCCCATATAAGCGAGAGAATTTCCTTGTCGCTTCCGCTTAAACCGTCCGTAATTACAAGTGTCTCTTCCATATCTTCCAAAGGAAGAGCCGCATGTCTTTTGTGAAATCTTAAAAATTCTTTACATTTATTTTGAGATACTTTAATGAGCCAGGCTTTTTTATGCTCCTCATTCTCAAACTTTGGCTTTTTCGTATAATAAATCAGAAAAGTTTCCTGCAGTACGTCCTTTGTATCCTGTTCGTTTTTCAGAATCAGAAAACAGATTTTATAAAGCATGTCGCTGTATCTGTCGATGACTGATTCCAAATCAACATCTCTGTTTTTCATTTATGAACTCCTTTTTTGTTTTAAAGGTATTCGCGAATGACCTTTTCACTATAAATATGACCGAGAGGTTGAAAAGGTGACAATTTTTCTTTTTTATTTTATCATAAAAAAACCTGCACCTTTCGATGCAGGTTTTACTTTATTCAATTTGCTTTTATGCTTCGGGTTCAATCATTCCGTATGTATTGCCTTTACGTTTGTAAACGACACATACCTGATCTGTCTCGGCATTCTGGAATACAAAGAAGTTATGTCCCAAAAGTTCCATCTGAACGCAAGCGTCTTCGGGATACATGGGCTTCATGTCGAATTTCTTTGATCTGATAATCTTAATCTCATCATCGTCGCTGAAATCCTTGTCAATGTAATCCTGTTTGAAGTTATCACTGTTCTGCTTATAATTTACAAGTTTGCTCTTATATTTTTTAAGCTGTCTCTCAATAATCTCCTCTACTAAATCAATCGATACATAAAGGTCGTTGGAAACCTGCTCGGAACGAATGATGCTTCCCTTAACAGGGATAGTAACTTCGATCTTCTGGCGATCCTTCTCAACACTTAATGTAACATGAACCTCTGTGTCGGGAGTAAAATACTTCTCAAGTTTTCCTATCTTCTCCTCTACAGCCTCGCGTAAACCCGGTGTAACATCAATATTCTTTCCAATAATAATAATGTTCATAAGCCACCCTCCGATACAAGTATTTGTAATCAAAGATTACGTATATATTATACCAAATACTGTCTTTTATATCAATGTTAATAAGTTTGAACTTTTTGTTAACTGTATATGTTAAAAAGGTTAAAAAAAGAGTGCCAAGCCGCCGACAACAGCCTGACACCCGTTATTTTATCTGAAATCTTCCGTGAAACTTGTAACCGCATTCGCACCGTCTGCTACAGCAGTTACAATCTGGCGAAGTCTCTTGCCTCTGACATCGCCTGCAGCATATACACCCTTAATGTTCGTTCTGCAGTCTTCATCGGCAATTATATATCCGCCGGCGTTGCATAAAAGTCCTTCAATCTGAGTCTTTACGGGAGTAATTCCCACTGCGATAAACACGCCGTTTACGAAAAGCTGGAAATCTTCGTTGTCTTTAACATTTTTAAGAGATAATGTTTCGACTTTCTTGTCTCCGTTAATGCTCTCAACTACAGTATCCCAAAGGATATTGACGTTTTCGCACTTTTTTAAACTCTCCTGAAGCGATGCGGCACCGCGAAGTTCGCCTCTTCTGTGGATAAGCGTAACATCCTTGGCAATCCTCGATAAAAAGATTGCATCTTCAATCGCTACATCACCGCCGCCGACAACAGCCACGCTCTTTTTGGAAAAGAATGCGCCGTCACAGGTCGCACAATACGATACACCGGCTCCGGTAAATTTTTCTTCACCGGGAACACCAAGCTTTGAATGTGTGGCACCTGAAGCAATGATAATGCCTTTGGTCTCAACCTCTGAGCCTGTCTCATAGGTAAGAACGAATTTCTCATCCACCTTTTTAATGCTTTTTATGTCATCGTAAATAATCTCAGTGCCAAGTCCCACCGCATGTTCTTTCATCTTTGTGGCGAGGTCGAATCCGGAAATTCCGGGAAGGCCGGGATAATTATCTACTTCGTAAGTCTGAGCCATCTGTCCGCCACAGCCTTCTCTTTCGACTACTACGGCATTCAAGCGGGCTCTTTTTGCATATATAGCAGCTGCCATTCCGGCAGGACCTGCTCCGATTATTACAAGATCATACATATTTGATCCTCCGTTTTTCTATAATTTATTGTTTTCAAGTCTCTTTTTTTATAAATATTTACGCCCTTTTATTTTATCATAGAGTCATTATTATTGAAAGATAAGAGTTTATTCAAAAATTTTAACTATTTTATTGCACATAAAAAGTTGAATATGTATAATATTTTTTGGTAATTTAAGCGTTAGTGCTTTAAAGATAAGGAGATTTTTATGGAAAGAAAAGTTGGTACAGTATCACGCGGAATCCGTTGCCCGATTATCCGCGAGGGAGATAATCTTGTAGATATTGCCGTAACAAGCGTCCTTGAAGCATGCGAATCCGAAGGATTCTCACTTCGTGACAGAGATGTCATCGCTCTTACGGAATCAATCGTTGCAAGAGCTCAGGGTAACTATGCTACAGTTAACGATATCGCTGCAGACGTTAAGGCTAAGCTTGGCGGAGGAACAGTCGGAGTTATCTTCCCCATCCTCTCAAGAAACCGTTTCGCTATCTGCTTAAAGGGTATCGCAATGGGATGCAAGAAAGTAGTTCTTATGCTTTCTTATCCTTCCGACGAAGTAGGAAACGCACTTTTAACATATGATCAGCTCGATGAAGCAGGCATCAATCCTTACAGCGATGTTCTTTCACTCGAGAAATACCGTGAATTATTCGGCGAGAACAAGCATGAGTTCACAGGTGTTGATTATGTAGCTTACTATTCAGACATTATCAAAGAAGCAGGCGCAGAAGTTGAAGTTGTATTTGCCAACCAGGCCAAGACAATTCTTAACTACACAGATTGTGTTATCAACTGCGACATTCATACAAGAGTAAGAACCAAGAGAATCTTAAAGGAGAACGGAGCAAAGGTTGTTTGCGGTATGGACGATATCTTGACTTCTTCAGTCAATGGTAGCGGATATAACGAGAAATACGGTCTTTTGGGCTCCAACAAGTCTACAGAAGAAAAGATCAAACTCTTCCCCAGAGATTCCCAGTGGCTCGTTGAAGATATTCAGAAAGAAATCCTTAACAAGACAGGAAAGCATGTTGAAGTTATGATTTACGGCGACGGTGCTTTCAAGGATCCTCAGGGTAAGATTTGGGAACTCGCAGATCCCGTTGTATCTCCTTTCTTCACAGAAGGCTTAAAGGGAACTCCCAACGAGCTCAAGCTTAAATATCTTGCCGATAATGATTTCAAGGATCTTTCCGGCGAAGCATTAAAGAATGCAATCTCCGAAAGTATCAAGGCTAAATCAAGCAACCTTGTCGGCAACATGGCTTCTCAGGGAACAACACCCAGACAGCTCACAGACCTCATCGGTTCACTTTGTGACCTTACATCCGGTTCGGGCGACAAGGGTACTCCCGTTATTCTCATCCAGGGATACTTCGACAACTATACCAACTAATTAAAATAGCTAATATGATAAAAAAAGCTGTCTTCGGACAGCTTTTTTATTGTTTTGAAATATATTGAGTTGTGTTTATTTTTATTTTTATTTTTGTTTTTGTTTTCTTAGTACTTCCAGTTCTTCTCGGAGTTTTAAAACTTCAGCTTCCGCAGCATCTGCGCGTTTCTTTTCTAAATCAGCTCGATTCTTTTCTTTTTCAGTATTAACTCTTTCGGCGGCAGTACCTTTTTCATATCCTGCGTCATACAATTCTTTGGTTACTTCACTCACTGTCTCCTGCCCCCTTTCCGTATCTTTATAAAACTTCATTGCTTCACTTAACGCCGGAAACATCTCATCATAAAAGCTTTCCGACTTTAAGAACAATTTTAATAATCTTGAATGTTTTGTATCATCATCTATTTCTGTATTTGCAAATATTATATCTTCTCCGTCATCTATCGGCAAATAACTGTCTTTTATTCTTTGGCATCTGGAAACATGCGTTACTGTCTGATTGTTCCCAAGTGCGTCATATGTTGATATATATAATACTTTTACATTTGGTATCTGTGTAAAATTGCTTCCCTTGGATGTCTTATTGGTTGTAACAATCGATGCGTGAAATCTGACTCTTTTTACATCGTTTTCTCTGTCGTTTTTTTGCATCTCGATATTGCAATACTGCCCGTCGGATAGTTTGCAAAGAGCATCCAGCACCACACCTCTGAAAAGACTCACCATCTCGTCCTGCGGTGTTACTTCTATTACTTCAAGGTTGTCATCATCAAGCAGATTTCTTAAAATCTCCTGACATACTTCCTTCCTTGATGCCATAAGTCGAAACAATGCATCATCGATAATACGAAGATTCTTTACCCTCTCGTAAATCTCCGGATCCAATACACCCATTTTTGATTGTGTTTCATTTGCCATAATACCTCCTTCTGCAGGAGATTTGGCTTTCTCCTGCCAATTAATAAATATGAATTTGTTTAGCAGGAAAAATCCGAATTGCTTCGGGGTCGGGAATCCGACTTGAAAAATCCTGATGTGGAAAACCACTTGAATTATTTGGAAATCAACTGATTGATTTACCTTTGTTGTATGAATCATAGCAAAAGAAAATACCGATTGCAATGTTTTAAATATTAAAAAATTATTTTTGTTAATTATAACGAAAACACTGAAAAAACAGTATTAAAAAAAGCCTTGCAGGTACTGCAATTACTGACATTTTTGAATGTCAAAAGATTTTCAAAAATGGAAAAAACTATACGAATTAAATATGTAAATCTGATATTATTCAGGATTTTTGGAAGGGGACTGTGCAAATTGAGCAAGAATAATTGCAATAAATACAACAGCACATCCTATCATTTCTTTCGCGGAAAGATGCTGATGGAGAATTACCCATCCACCAAGTACGGCGAATACAGACTCCAGGCAAAGAATAAGCGAAGCTTTTGTAGGTTCCACATATTTTTGTCCGAGAATCTGGAATGTATACGCAACGCCGCAGGACATAACTCCGGCATACATAATCGGGAACCAGCCTTCTATTATCCTCACGATTGAAACCTTTTCAGTAAACAAGGCGCATATAAGACAAATAATTGCAGATACAGCAAACTGCATGCAGGAAATAGTCACCCCGTCACCTTTTGGCGATACAAAATCGATTAAGAGTATATGAAAGGAAAAAACAAGAGCGCATAGAATCAAGAAGATATCACCGATTTCAAATATGACTCCTTCTTTTACGCATAAAAGATAAAGACCTGCCGTTGCAAGCGCAACGCAAATCCATATAAGTACTTTTGTTTTTTTGCCAAAGAAAATCCCGAGTATGGGGACAAGAATAATATAGAGTGCGGTAAGAAAACCCGATTTTCCGACTGCATTTGTATAAAGAATACCAAATTGCTGAAGGCTTGATGCCACGCAAAGCAATATTCCGCAGCCCAATCCGCCAAAGAAAGTAAACTTTATATAGTTTGAATAGTCTTTTTCTTTTTCAGCTTGGTCTTTACTCTCAGTAAAAATCTGCGTTTTCTTTCTTGATAATCTTATAATTGCAACCGGAGCCAAAACTATTGCTCCGACAAAATATCTTGAAAAATTAAATGTAAAAGGTCCGACATGATTCATACCGACACTTTGAGCAACAAATGCCGTTCCCCAAATAAATGCCGTCATAAAGAGCATTAAATATCCAACCCATTTTTTCATACAAGTAAAACTCCGAGTAAAATAATTTTATTTTTTTTCGACTGCCTTGGAATACTTCACTATGATAAGTTCCACCGCCATTCTGTCGGTTAGTGCGCCCGTTCTTGATTTCAGATTCAAATCAACGCAATCCTCAAGACAATCGCAGATTTCCTTCATTGAAAACTTTCCGGCCTGCGAAACATATTTATTTGCAAAATATTGCTTCTTCTTAATCTCTTTAATACTGTCTGCTATGGCACTTGTGGCAAAACCTTTGCTTCTTAAATCTTTAACCTGATAAAGAATTCTCATCTGTCGTTCAATCAGTCTTAAGATGTTTTGCGGACTGACTTTAAGTTCAAGCATGTCAAAATAGTACTGCATTGCCAGATCAACATTTTTATTTGACATTGCATCTATCATTTTGAATACCTGATCTTTGGGTTCTTCGCTGACAAGAGCTATTACGTCGTCAGCTTTTATATCCTGCTCCAAGCCTTTATAAGCAATGATTTTATCCATTTCATTGCGAAGCCGCATCATATCCATGTCGGTTCGCGTAAGAAGCAAATCAAGTGCGATTCTGGAAACTCTCTTGCCCGCAGTTGAAAATTCTCTGATTACCCAGTCTTCGACATCTTTCTGGGATTGTTTGTTTATTTCTGTTGCATATCCTACTTCTTTAACAGCTGAAAGAAGAGCCTTTGAGCCTGATTTTTTACCTTCTGCATTATTTGCCGAAGCAGTATCGTTGTTATCCGATTCTTCTTTCAGATTCTCGTCATCTTCATTGTTTGAATTGCCGCCTTTTTTGCCCGAAATTTTTTCCTCAGTAAATATTATATAGGTCGTTTCGGGAAGATTTCTTATGCAATCAGCAAGGGCGGCATTCCCTTGCGAAAATGCCTTGCTGTTTTCTATAAGAATAACTCTCCTTTCGGCAAGGAAAGGATAGCTTGATGCCATTTCAATCACTGCCGATGTATCAAGCGGCGTACCCACAAAAAGAGAGAAATTCATATCCTGCTTTAATTTCTCAAGCGAGTCTGTTCCGGTCAGTGCTTTTAAAAGTTTATTGCGGTAAATCTTAACAACCTGCTGTTCCTCACCGTACAGAAGATATACATGAACAAAACTATTCTGTTTGATATGTTCTCTGATTGTTTCCATTGCATAATCCTTAAACTGAATACCTAAATATTATACCTTATTTCAAAAGATAATGCATCGAAATTCAGGTTACATCTTTTTATTGTTCTGCAGCAATCTTTTCGTTTATTTCGTCCTCTGTATCGGCCATGGCGTGAAGTGTCATCTCAAGCAATTTATCAAGTTCCCATCCAAGCTGATCTGCTCCTCTCTCGATTACCTCTCTGGAACAGCCTGCCGCAAAACCTTTGCTTTTATATTTTTTCTTAAGAGACTTGAGTTCCATATCCTTGGTGCTTTGCGAAGGTCTCATAAGAGCGGCCGCAAAGATTAATCCTGTCAACTCATCAGCTGCAAAAAGAACTTTTTCCATCTCATGAATCGGCTCAACATCAATAGTTACACCGCAGGGAACGGTAATCCCGTAACCATGTGAGCAAACCGCATGAATAATATCTTCCGATACTCCTCCCTGCTTTAAAAGTTCGGGTGCCTTAAGGCAGTGTTCGTCCGGATAAATTTCAAAATCTATATCATGAAGAAGTCCCACAATTCCCCAATACTCTGCCTCTTCTTCGTATCCCAATTCCTTCGCATACCATTTCATTACCGCCTCTACGGTAAGCGCATGTCTTATATGAAACGGATCTTTGTTGTATTCCTTCAATAAATCAAAAGCTTCATCGCGTGCTATCATTTTATTCTCCTTTCGCTACCTTCAATCTTTGATAATCCTCTTTTATATTGATGATTGTTATTCCGTTTTTACATTTACCTATTCAATTAGTAGGTCGGTTTATTTTATCATAGCAAATAACTTTATTCAAGTTCGGTTATTTAAGGAAAGATACTTATACACCCATCATAATCCGTTCGTTTAATGATTACATTTTCTTTTTCTAAAATATCCAATGTTTCATTATGCGGATGGCCGTAAGAATTGTTAAATCCACAGGAAATAACTGCTATTCGCGGATTGATGATTTGAATGAAATTCTCGCTGTTGGTATTCTTGCAGGAGCCGTGGTGAGCCGATTGTAAAACACTTATTCCATTAGTCGCTTTCTGATTTACACTGCTTTTAAAATCAGTCGCTTTCCAATTCACGGAAGACGAATAAGCACCATTAATCTGCTCATTCATAAAATTAATTACTTTCTCTTCCGCCATGGAATCCGCATCTCCCATAAAGAGGATATTTCCTTCTTTAAGGCTTGCCAAAACAACCAGGGAACACGCATTTGAATCACCTGAATATGCATTTGCATCCGGTGATAAAACCGTAAATGAAATATTTGCAGATTTACTGAACAGAACACTGTCGGGACTGTTTTTTAATCCTTTGGATATAACACTAAACGGATTATTTTGTGTTTCCTTTGCTGTAAAAACATCGCCCTCTTTCGCGAATATAACTTTTGTATTATTCTTTTTTGCTAGATCTGTAATCTCGGTAAAATTATCCTTTAATGCCAAAGGAATAATTATCTCTTCGATAACTAACTTTCCTCCCTGTGAATATTTATTACTGATTCCATTGCTATGATTTTCATCTTCATTTGAGAAAGCTGCACTGATTCCGTTGGTGTGATCGGCGTCTTCATGCGAAATAAACCACGCATCTATTTTTTCAATTCCATAGTATGCAAAATATGGCGATAATACGTATTCATAAATGTCCTTTCTGCTTGTCGAACCGCCGTCATAGCAATAAACTTTTCCGTTGTACTGAATACATGCACAAAGCCCCTGACCCACATCCAGAAATTCTATTCTGTCATTCCTTTTATAAAAAAAGAAGGCAGCGAGATTAAGAGAAAGAAGCACTGAGCAAAGTACAAGTTTTAATCTGTTTCTTTTTTTGTTTTGCCTGATTTTTTGCGAAGGATTGTAGGTCGGATCAAGTCTTATACGATTGGCAAGAAGCTTATCCTCTCTCCAGGCTTTAAGCTTTATGTTTTTAATAAAAACAAACAAAACAAGAAGGATGATTTCAAAAATAAAGCACCTTGGCAAACTTCTCGCGCCCGTGGTTATTATGGCTTTAGGCAGCATCATTTCTGCTCTCATAAGCCATTCATATACAAGCAAAAATAGATGAATAAAAGATGCGAAAATATTAAGTTTACCCGAGACCAAAAGAGTATAAAAAGAAAATCCCATCACTCCCGATGAAAGCAGCATATTACAAAATCCAATAAAAAGGGGTGATGAAACAATAAAAGAAAAAGCGATGCACAAAACACCAAGTATCAAAAGAACGGTCATGCCCGGCACGAGAATTATATTAAGAAGCGGTGCATACAAAGGTATTTTGTAATATGAATTGATAACAACGGGAAGCGTTGTCATTGTGACTGATATGCTCATAAAAAAAGACGAAAGAATCTTCGGATTTCTTTTCCCGTATGTTTCGAATGCCGGCAAAACAACCGATATTCCGACAATTGCAAGATATGACATGATAAAGCCCGACTGAAGAACGTAAAGAGGTTTTATTATGACGGTGATTAACGAAGCTACTGCCAGAGCCGTCAGTGAATCGTAGGATTTTCCGATCATTTTTCCGATGCTTAAAATCGTGAACATCACTATTGCTCTTAAAGCTGACGGAGAAAAGCCGATCATATATCCGTACAAGATTAAAATAATGATGGTAATGCTGTATGCCGCCTTTAGATTAAAGGGAGTCCTCTTCAGAATAAAAAGGATGAATGCCGCAAACATTGTTATATGCAATCCGCTTATGGCAAGCAGATGGCTTGCACCCGCGTCCTTATAAAGGTTCTTTACTTCCGAATCCAAATCGGACTTATCTGCGAGCAAAACAGCCTTCATCATTCCCGCATCTTTTTCACATAAACTTTTATCCAGAAGTTCCCCTGTTTTTTGACTTATTTCAAATGCAAAATCGGCCGTCGGTTTTTTCCTCGAATCAGTCTTTTTTAATTCGCATGAAAATGCTTTAAAAAGATATCCTTTGGAAATATAATATCGTCTTGAATCAAATTCTCCGGGATTTGATGCTTTGTCAAAAACACCGATTTTCCCGTGAATGCAGACATTTGAACCTATGGAAACTTCCTTATTTTTCAAAAAAGAATCATCGTCAAATATGCAGACGATTCCGCTGTTTTCACAAAAAATCCCCTTGTCTTTTATGTCTGACAAAACATTCAAATCATCATCAAAATAAATATTCTTTAGATACAAATATGTTTTATCTTTTTTATATTCAATATCTCTGACATTCCCGTATACATTACCCTCCATAGGAGTCATTCTCGGAATATCAATGTTCTTTTCCATGATATTAAGGATTATTGCGGCCAGCCCTGTAACAAACAGGGCCAGCCACATAATCGGACGCTTGATTTTTGTAATCCATTTAAAACCCTGCCAAAACAAACTCTTTTCAGAGTTTATTGGTAAGCGCAATCGACTTCTTCTATCCCTCGATACCTTACGATTATTTGATGCAAACATGAGCTTTAATCCTGCTGAAAGTCGCTTCTTTGATACCGGGAATATTCTTAAGTTCCTCGATATCGTTAAATCCTCCGTTAGCCTCCCTGTATTCAATAATCGCATTGGCTCTGGATTCTCCGATTCCGGGGATTGTGCAAAGCTCCGATACATCTGCTTTGTTAATATTAATAAGATTTTCTTCCGATGAATGGATATCTTCTCCGATGTACGGGATTCGGATGAACTGCTCGTCACTCACCTCAATGGAAAGATTAATCGCAGAAGAATCCGCTTCCTCATCAAGACCTCCCGCTCTTTCAATAAGTTCAAAAAGCCTGGTACCCGGAACGAATTCGTAAATACCCTCATTTTCGACTGCACCGCAAATATAGACGAAATATTTTTCATCCGTCTTTGCATCAAAAGAAGACGCATCGGCTGCGTTTTCTTTATCATTATTTTCTTTTTCTTCATCAGGGTAAATTTGCTCGGATGTATCCGAGAGAACAAGTCCGTCGTTTTTGCAAGCCATTAAAGAAAGCGTGAGAATTGCAAAAACAGTTAATAATATTTTTTTCATAAGTCAACTCCAATCTTCCCCTCGAGCCGACTTATCTGCTTTTAAAATAAATATGGAGTATTTTTACTCCTGTGAAACATAATCTTCGGTAATCGTCGGAGTTTCGATATATTCATCTTCGACATAGATACCGTGAATCTGTTTCTTGACCTGACCTGACAAACCGCGCAAAAGCAGGTTGACGTTTTCTCCGTCCCATGCCTTTGTATATACCATTTCCGTCAAAACCCAGAAGTTGGATGTTTCTACGATTTTGGGAAGTGATACGCTGTTTTCGTATGTTCTGACAGCATCTTCAATTTGAGGATACTGATATTCTTTCTGATAATTGCAGGCTAATTTTCCTGCTCTCGAATAAAGGTTTGATGAATAATCCACAGTAAGGAATTTGGCAAAATCTTCGGCTTTTTCCTTATGTTCGGACATTCCGTTGACGGATACGATTTTGGTTACGGAAAGTCCCTGAGATTTTAACTCATCGTTGAGCATTCCAATACTTGAGATTCCGTATTCGTATGTAAAAGGATTCTCTTCGCTTTTCTTTGCAGCCTCAAGTTTATTGATGGCACTTGTATCTGCCTGAAGGAAAAGAATCTTGCCTTCTTCAAATTCCTTTAAAAGATCGTCATAACTGTACTCATCGATTTCCATTGAGAAGAATTGTTTGAAATCCTGAAAAACTCTGAGGCAGTACATGCTCTCCGGATTGTAGATATCAATTTCATCTCTGTCATCGCCCTTTTCTCCGCCGACATTCATATAAGCACCGGCAAACCAGTAATCATATAAAACATCGGAAACGCACCATTTAAAGAAGGATTCACAACCTTCGGGGAGGCTGTATTTAAGAGCGAAACCTGTGATGCCGACGATGGAAGTCGGAAGTATTTCATCAGCTGTTACAGGCTTGAATTCAGTGTTTTCGGTAACTGCTGTATCATCCGTGGATCCTTCGCCGTAATCCGATCCCGAACCTGCGCCCGCATTTTCATTATATTGATTTGCCACCTCTTCAAGAAGTGTTCTGTTGTAAAGAAATACAGAGCACTCAAAAAGCAGCGGATATCCGAGTTTGGAATCCGAATAGCTGATGGCGTCTAATGATACTTCGGGAAAATATGTAGAATTGAGCACTCTGTGCGAATCTTTCAGTTCATAGCAAAGACCTGAAAGATACGCTTTTTCAAGTGACTCACTGCCCAAAACGAAAAGGTCCGGGCCGTAATTATCATCAATCGTTGCCTTCTGTATGGCCTCAAGATATTCAAGGCCTGATACTTTGGTCGAAACGACTTTAACTCCTGTTTTTTCCTCATATACAACTGCCGCATTACGAATGTACTCATCAAGATATGAATCCGTATACCAAATCGTAAGAACTTCCTTATCCTGTCTTGCCGGTTCGGATTCGATAAGCGATCTTCCTGGATATAAATCACCGAACATCGCCGCAACAGTCATCGCCAATATAACAAATGCGGAAAATAATTTTTTTCTAATGTGCATTCTCTATAGCCTCTTTAAGAATAACGATCATCTTATCTACATCATTCTTTGTGATGATAAGCGGAGGTAAAAACCTGATAATCTGTGTTCCCGCATTGATAAGAACAAGTCCGTTATCGAGAGCATTATTAATAATATCACTAACGGGTTTGTTGAATTCAAGTCCCTGCATGAGACCCATTCCCCTGTGATCAACAATCTCATCGTATGTATTTTTAACCTCTTCGAGTTTTTCGAAAAGATACTCTCCGACTTCTTTTGCGTTATCGCAGATATTCAACTCCTCATAAAGTTTGAATACTTCACAGCAAGCTGCACCGCCTAAAGGATTGCCGCCGTATGTGGTGCCGTGATCTCCGGCAACAAGCGAATTGTCCGCAACTTCCTTGGTCATTAAGAAAGCACCCATGGGAATACCGCAGCCTAAAGCTTTTGCAGTAGTCAAAACATCGGGTTTAATGCCGTATTTCTGGAAGCAGTACATGTAACCGGTACGTCCCATACCGCACTGAATTTCGTCTAAAATCAAAAGAGCGCCTGTCTTATCGCAAATCTCGCGAAGCCCTTTTAAGAACTCGGGAGTGGCAGGTCTGATGCCGCCCTCGCCCTGAAGCGTCTCGCAAATAATCGCACAGGTTTTATCCGTAACAAGTGCTTTTACGCTCTCAATATCGTTAAGCTCGGCAAACTTGATATTACCGATCATGGGTCCGAAAGGCGCACGATATTTTTCGGTTCCCGTAACAGACAAAGCACCGAATGTTCTTCCGTGGAAAGAATGATTCATGGCAATGATTTCATGATCCGTCTTGCCGTCTTTGTTGAAAGCATACTTTCTAGCAACCTTTAATGCACCCTCTACGGCTTCCGCACCGGAGTTGGTAAAGAATACCTTATCCATGCCAGAAGCTTTTGTAACTGCTTTAGCGGCCTCGATTGAGGGAACATTGTAATAATAATTGGATGTGTGCAAAATCTTGTCAACCTGAGCCTTTACGGCATCGTTGAACTTTTTATTGTTGTATCCGAGTGCAAATACACCGATACCGGATACAAAATCAAGATACTCTTTTCCATCGGTATCATAAAGGCAGACTCCGTCGCCGTGGTCGAAAACGACCTGATACCTGTTGTATGTATGGAGAATATAATTCTCCGCTTCGTTAATATATTCTTTCATCATTGTTTTATCCTCTTTTTAATTATTCCTCGTCGGAGTCGGGCATAATCATGGTGCCGATACCTTCTTTGGTGAAGATTTCAAGAAGGAGGCAATGAGGAATTCTTCCGTCAAGAATGTGGACTCTGTTAACACCGGCTTCCATGGCTGTTGTGCAGTTGGTAAGCTTGGGAAGCATTCCGCCGCCGAGTGTACCGGATGCGATAAGTTCCTTGGCAGAGCTTACGGTAATCTTTGAAATAAATGAGCTCTTATCGTTAATGTCTCTGTAAAGACCTTCGATATCCGTAAGGAATGCAAGTTTCTCTGCTCCTACAGCCTTTGCTATCTCGCAAGCTGCATCGTCAGCGTTGATGTTGTATGTATTGTAATCGTCATCAAGACCGATGGGCGCTACTATGGGAAGGAAATCATTGCTTAACAAATCGTAAATAACCTTGGCATTTACTTCCTTAATATCACCTACAAATCCGATGTCTTTTCCGTCAGCATATTTCTTGTTAACTCTCAAAAGTCCGCCGTCTTTTCCGGAGATTCCGACAGCCTTCACTCCGAGTTCCTGTACCATTGCCACGAGAGATTTGTTTACTTTGTTTAAAACCATCTCTGCGATTTCCATTGTTTCGGCATCCGTAACTCTTAAGCCGTTGACAAACTCGGGAGTTTTTCCCACTTTGTCAACCCATCTGCTAATCTCCTTTCCGCCGCCGTGAACTATGATAGGTTTGAATCCGACAAGCTTTAAAAGAACAACATCTTCGATAACTTTTTTCTGAAGTTCGATGTTGGTCATTGCGGATCCGCCGTATTTAACGACTATAATCTTACGATTATATTTCTGTATATAAGGTAACGCTTCTACAAGCACTCCTGCTTTCTCAAGAAACTGTTCCATGTCTTTTTCCATTATTGCTGCCTCCGGAAATAATCTATCTGTAATTAAACTTAATCAAACATACAGTCTATTTATTTTACAACATCCGACGGGTGAATTCAACCAGAAAAACCGACCAAACGCGGACAATTCATAATAAAAAAGCAGCAACTTTGGATGTTCTCCAATAATTGCTGCTCTAACTATTCTGTCACATGAGCGGTTGCCCATTCATTTTAAGATATGTCATTTTTAATGCACATATGGCTTTAAATTATGAACGATAGTCTGCATTGATTTTTACATAATCGTATGTCAAATCGCAGCCCCATGCTTCTGCTTCGGCATCACCGTCATGCATGTCGACATCGACGATTACTTCTTCTGCAGACATAATCTTTGTGGCAAGTTCTTCATCAAACTCAAGAGGAACACCCATCTTGAATACCTGAAGTTTTCCTACCGTGCTTTCAAAGAAAAGCTCAACCTTGGTCTGGTCGAAGTCCACACCCGAATAACCCATGGCACAAAGGAAACGACCGAAGTTTGCATCACATCCGTAAATGGCTGCCTTTGAAAGGCTCGAGCTTATAATCGAGCGGGACAAAATCTTGGCTTCTTCCTTGGATTTCGCATTGTAAACATGAGCCGTGAAAAGCTTTGTAGCACCTTCACCGTCGGATGCCATCTTTCTTGCAAGGTAACGGCATACCGTCATAAGTGCTTCCTTGAATGTTTCATAATCCGCATTCTTCGCTGCAATCTTTTCATTGCCTGCAAGACCATTGGCCATGAGAATGAATGTATCGTTTGTGGATGTATCTCCGTCTACGGAAATCATATTGAAGGTATCTGCGATGACTTCGCTTACCGCCTCCTGCATGAGTGATTTTTCAATTGCGATATCGCTTGTTAAAAGAGCAATCATTGTGCACATGTTGGGATGAATCATTCCGGATCCCTTGCTCATTCCGCCAAGTGTTACCGTCTTTCCGCCAAGTTCAAAAGAAACTGCATATTCCTTATTGACCGTGTCGGTCGTCATGATTGCAATACTCGCATTTGTGCCGTTTTCAAGCGAAGAATCAAGCTTTGTGCACATATCGTTTACACCGTTTACAAGTCTGTCAACGGGAAGCTGCATTCCGATAACTCCTGTAGAACCGACTGCAATGGAATCAACGGGAACGCCTAATTTTTCGCTCATGGCTTTTGCTGTTGCTTCACATGCATCAAATCCTTCTTTGCCTGTGCAGGCATTTGCTATACCTGTATTTATTACCATTCCGTGCATGGGTTTGTCGGATTTGACAATCTTCATATCCCACTGTACGCATGCTGCCTTAACTACATTGCTTGTAAATGTTCCGGCACTCACGCAAGGCGTCTCTGAAAAAACCATTGCCATGTCTTTTCTGTTGGCATATTTAACACCTGCTTCCGTATATGCTGCTTTAAATCCTTTTGCAGCTGTAACGCCGCCGTTGATTATTTTGATATCTGACATTTTTTATCTCCTTGTGGTGAAGGCCCGTGTTACCTGTTGAACGCGGTAATGTTTGCTTCGTTTAACGTAAAGTCGTAGTAGTTTAAGTCTTCTCGCTTGGTCCAGCCTACCTGTTTCCAGAAGGCGTTTCCGATGTCATTGGAAGTAAATGCTATAAGGCTGACTTTGTTGATGCCTTCGGACTTTAACTTTTCCATGCATTTAACTACCATGGCTTTTCCGATTCCGTGCATTCTGACATCCTCGCGAACGCATACATGGTAAAGGCATCCTCTTCTTCCGTCATGTCCGCAAAGAATTGCTCCGACAACCTCGTCACCCATGGTACTGATTACGGAACATCCGGGATTTCTTTTAAGGAACTTTTCAACGCCTTCATATGAATCGTCAATGCTTCTTATCGCAAATCCTTTTATAGAAAGCCAAAGTTTTTTGACACCTTCGTAATCTTCAATTGTCATCTCTCTGACTTTCCAGTCACTCATTTTTTCTCTCCGTTTAAACTCTAAAAACCGAGTTATTATAGCACATAAAAAAAATAAAATCAGTAAAAGTATTCAAAAATCCTTCTGAAAATGTTCTTTTTGGCCTCAGGTATGTCATCTGATGTATCGGGAATTTTGTATTCGTCTTTCTTTTCATCCCATAAAGTAATTACTTTATCGATGGTTTCGGTCAGTTCTGCTACTTTAATGGGCTTTTCCAAAAAAAGGACATCATCAGGAAGATCTTTGTAATCCGAAAACTCGTTTTGGTTTCTTAAAATGCAAACCGGAACTTTTATCCCGATTTCACGAAGTTTCTTCGATATGTTTACACATTCCGCGGGATTATTCGCAATATCCACCATGAAAAACTCGTATTGTTTGGGTGCAATAAAAAGAGAATCAACTGCTCCGAACGAATCAATATAGAGGTTCCCCGTAGTATGAATCCTTCTGTCGGATTCCCTGTCGAGAAGCCTCTCCAACTGTTTTCTGTCAGCTATATTGTCATCCATCACCGCAATGTGCATTTTATCCCCCAACCCATGCTTTGTTTTATCTTCAACAAAAGGCCGACTTAATGCGGCCTTTTGTCAAAGAATATTCTTTTTTGATTATTGTGGATGCATATATTTCATAGTTTTAATGAAACTATCAAAGTCTTCTTCAAAATTTGCATCTGTAGGTCTGCCGATAAGAATTACCATATCGTCATTAACTTTGTTAAATGCAAATAACCAGATTTCGTAGTTCTGATAATTACCGTAATCGTCAATACGGTCTGCGTATGCATATTCCCACTCATCGCTTATGTCATCATATAACTTGGTGTCATAATAGAATCCGTCATCTTCGGAATAATCTTTTACACCCAACATTGTGATGTAATTATCATATGCTTCAAAATGCGTATTGCCAAAAGCCTTGTAATCTTTTACATATGCAGGGAATTCAATCTCAGCGCCGTTCTTGTTGGTGTAACATACATATGTATCATCACCGTGAGCATATGTGAATCCGTAATCTTCCAAATTCTCAAAATATGTGGATCCTATAACCATTCCGCCATCATCGTAGTTGCCTGATGAAGAACCGCTGCCGGAATTGCTGTCGGGAATTGTCACAACGGGATTTCCGTCTTCGTCATATGAGAACCAATCCTCGTAATCCGTTCCGTCGAAGATGCTTAAATAATCCTGATAGTCATCGGGATTAACATTGAAGTCACCGTCAGGTAAATTTTCAGGATAATCGGGTCCGTTCAAAAGTTCATCAAAATTATAATCATCACCGGTAGTATCAACATCATCAAGATTGTTGATAATATTGACAAATTCATCGGAATCGATATCTCCGCTTGCTAACTCGTTTGCAGCAGCTGTAACAGCGCCCAACGCACCGCCTACCAAGATTCCGCTTGTTACAATAAGAACAACGGCAATTATCATTCCGATACCGCCTACAACAAGACCGATAATCGAAGTAATAAGACCTGCTTTAGCTCTTCCTTTGGGCTCTTTCTTCTTGGCAAGACAAATTATCGAAAAGATAAGTCCGAGAACGCCGGGTAAGAAACCAAGGTTAAGTAAAAGGCATGTTGCAACGGATATGATACCAAAAACCATTGCCGCGGTACAAAGACCGGATTTGTTTTCATTCATGAAAAATTCCTCCATTTAACATTTTTAAATTAACTAACACTCTTTATACGTTACAGTTTCCCGTTTTTATTGGTAATTTTACAAAAAAATTAAATTTAATGGTGCAAAGTATAAAATCGCAGCCGCTATTAAGTGTATTACCAATATTGCAGGCATACCAATTACAAAATACCAATGCTTGGTCTTATGCCTGAAAATATACATACCCGCTGTTGATCCGAGCGCCCCTCCGATAACGGCTACCAAAAACAATGTCGCTTCGGGAATTCTCCATTTTCTTCGTTTTGCTCTGGATTTATCAACACCCATAAGAATCAATCCTAAAAGATTGACAGCCACCAAATATATTATGATGATCAACCAAATTTCTTTCATTCCTGCTCCTTACGGGTGTTGCAATTAATCAGTTTTTCTTTTCTCTGGCCTGTGCCTTCATTGCTCGAACCTTTGTTGAAAGACCGAAGAGGTTGATGAAACCTTCGGCATCATGATGATCGTAAAGATCGCCTGTTGTAAATGAAGCAATATCTTCATCGTAAAGTGAATAAGGAGATGTGGTGCCTGCCTTGATGATATTGCCTTTGTAAAGCTTCATCTTAACTTCACCTGTTACCTGCTCCTGAGATTTCTCAAGGAATGCCTGGAAAGCTTCTCTTAAAGGTGAGAACCATTTTCCTTCGTATACAACCTGAGCAAACTTGTTGCCGATTTCCTGTTTCTCTCTGTAGATGTCACGATCGAGAATTAATTCTTCAAGCTGCTGATGTGCTTCGTAAAGAATTGTTCCTCCGGGTGTTTCATATACACCACGTGACTTCATGCCTACTACACGGTTTTCCACGATATCGATGATACCGATGCCATGCTTTCCGCCAAGCTTATTCAAATCACGAATGATATCGGATACTTTCTTCTTCTCACCGTTAATGGCAACGGGAACACCTTTTTCAAACGAAAGTGAAACATATTCGCCTTCATCGGGAGCCTTTTCAGGTCTTACGCCGAGTACAAGAAGGTGATCGTAGTTGGGCTCATTTGCAGGATCTTCGAGTTCAAGACCTTCATGAGAAATGTGCCATAAGTTTCTGTCTCTTGAATAAGAGTTGTCAGCCGAGAAAGGAAGATCGATTCCATGCTGATGGCAGTATTCAATTTCAGACTCTCTTGAATCAAGTGTCCACTTGTCGTTTCTCCAAGCAGCGATAATCTTTAAGTCGGGTGCAAGTGCTTTGATTCCGAGTTCGAATCTGATCTGGTCGTTACCCTTGCCTGTAGCGCCGTGGCAAATTGCTGTAGCGCCTTCTTTTCTTGCGATTTCTACAAGTTTCTTTGCAATTACGGGACGAGCCATTGAAGTACCGAGAAGATATTTGTTCTCATATACTGCATGTGCCCATACACAGGGAACGATATATTCATCACAGAATTCATCTGTTACATCTTCAATATAAAGTTTCTCGGCACCTGAGAGCTTTGCTCTTTCCTCAAGTCCGTCAAGTTCGCTGCCCTGACCGCAGTCGATACAGCAGCAGATTACTTCGTAATCAAAATTTTCCTTTAACCAGGGGATAATCGCGGTGGTGTCAAGACCTCCGGAGTAAGCCAAAACAACTTTTTCTTTCATAGCTAAAAAGCCTCCTTATTTAAAGCCCAACGGGCAAATTGTACATTTAACGCAAAGATTATTATCCGCTTTCACTTCATTTTTTGTCAACCGATTAAATATAAGTATCAGATTCTGCCGTAAGTTTCGGCAAGTCTTTTAAGATAACCGGCTGCTTCTTTTCTCTTTTCGCCTTCAAGATAAGAAGAGAGAAGACGCCACTTCCAGTTGTTTCCGAGAGTGGACGGTGTATTGATACGTGCGCTTGAATCGAGTGAAAAAACATCCTGAATCGGGATGATACAGGTATCTGCTACGGAACTTTCCGCAAGTCTTATCAAATCCCTGCTTAAATTCTTTGCATTCTTTACGCAAAGATACTCTTTAATATGCGCCTTGTCAACGCGTTTTATGGTTTTATACCAGCCTTTTACGGTATCATTGTCATGCGTTCCCGTATAAACCACGCAGTTTTTGTCAAAGTTGTGAGGAAGATAATCATTATCCTCGCCCGAGTCAAATGCAAACTCGAGAACCTTCATTCCGGGATAACCGGTTTTCTTTACAAGTTTTAAAACGGTGGGTGTCAAAAATCCCAAATCTTCCGCAATAATACGCGGCTTCGAGAGTTCCTGATTTATCTTCTTAAACAAATCATAACCGGGACCTGGCTCCCAATGTCCGTACTCTGCCGTCAAATCCCCGAAAGGAATGAAATAATATTCATCAAATGCCCTGAAATGATCGATTCTTACAACATCATAAAGTTCAAAACATTTTTTAAGTCTTTGGATCCACCACGAAAAATCATTGTTCTTATGATATTCCCAATCGTAGAGAGGATTGCCCCATAACTGGCCAGTTGCCGAAAAATAATCGGGAGGGCAGCCTGCAACACCCCTCGGTCTTAAATCCTTGTCAAATATGAAAAGTTCGGGATTGGACCATGTGTCAGCCGAATCGGATGCCACATAGATGGGAATGTCTCCGATAATATCTATGCCTTTTTCATTGGCATATTTCTTTAAGGAAAGCCATTGCTTTTTAAAGAAATACTGTAAGAACTTATAAAATCCGATATGCGGAGCAAGTTCCTTTTTTGCCTTTTCGATCGCACTCTTTTTTCTTAAACGAAGTTCGGGCTCCCAATCGTATATGGAAGCTCCTCTTTTATCGTCTTTAATTGCCATGTAAAGTGCATAATCGTTAAGCCAGTAGGATTCTTCAAGAATAAACTTTGCATAGCCTTCATCCGAATCAATATAACTTCTTTCGTATGCACGTCTTAAAAGTGAAAATCTTGCATAATAATGAGCTTCGTAATCAACGTAATTGTTCTTTTCGTCTTCGCTTGCCCTCTTATACCACTCATTTGATTCGTAGTATTCCTCATACGCTTCATGGCACTCTTCTTTGGTAAGCCAGCCGTTGTCGATGAATTCCTGCAAATCGATGTAATAAGGATTGCCTGCGAATGTGGAGAACGACTGATACGGAGAGTCTCCGTAGCCCGTAGGGCCAAGCGGAAGAATCTGCCAGAATTTCTGTCCGGATTCGACCAAAAAATCAACAAAATCATAAGCCTCCTTTGAGAAGCATCCGATTCCGTATTCGTTTGGAAGGCTGAACACAGCCGTTAAAATTCCGCTTTTTCTCATATCTTTAAAAAATCCGATTATTTAAATCATTCAATTTTCTTTAACCGAAAATAGAAACTTTAATATCTTTTTTGGGGAAGAGTTTCCAGATGTCACGGTTGTACTCTTCGATTGTTCGATCGGATGAGAAGAAGCCGGCCTTGGCGATGTTTGTAAGCATCATCTTTCTCCACTTCTCTCTGTCCTCATAATCATCAAGCATTCTGTCTTTGACTTCAATGTATTCTTCCAAATCAATCAAAGTCATGAACCAGTCTTTGTTTAAAAGTTCATTGTAAAGACGCTCAAGATTTTCTTTATGTCCGACCTTTAAAGCTTCCTTGGATGTTATGAAATCAACTGCCTCTTTAATGACTTTTGATTTCTTGTAATAATCCTTTGAAACATAATCAGCTTTTGCGTAATGCTCAATGACTTCGTCACTTGATACGCCGAATTCGTAAATGTTTTCTTTGCCGACGAGTTCGCCGATTTCAACATTTGCTCCGTCAGCCGTTCCGAGCGTAACCGCACCGTTTAACATAAACTTCATGTTGCCGGTACCCGATGCCTCTTTGCTGGCAAGAGAAATCTGTTCGGATATGTCACATGCGGGAATAAGTTTTTCCGCATAACTTACGTTGTAATTTTCAAGCATAACGACCTTCATGTACTTGTTTACATCGGGATCGTTATTGATAATCTCTTCGAGAACAAGAATAAGATGAATGATATCCTGAGCAATTACATAAGCGGGTGCAGCCTTAGCTCCGAAGATAAAAGTAATCGGGCGTTTGGGTTTCTTTCCGCCTTTGATTTCAAGATACTTGTGAATGATGTAAAGAGCATTCATCTGCTGTCTCTTGTATTCGTGAAGTCTCTTTGCCTGGATGTCAAAAATGGAATCGGGATCAATTTCTACACCCTCTTTTTCTTTTACAAAAGAAGCAAAAGCGACTTTCTTTTTATGCTTGATGTCTTCGAGTTCTTTTAATGCCTTTTCGTCGTTATTAAACTTCAAAAGTTTTTCGAGTTCATTCGCATCTTTTTTATATCCCGTACCGATATGGGAATCGATAAATTCCGTAAGTTCGGGGTTGCAGGAAAGGAGCCATCTTCTGAAAGTGATTCCGTTGGTCTTGTTGTTGAATTTCTCGGGATAAATCTTATAAAAAGCATTAAGCTCGGTATTCTTTAAAATATCAGTATGAATTGCCGCAACACCGTTAATTGAGAAACCGTAATGAATACAGATGTGAGCCATATGTACTCTGTTGTCTTTGTCGATAATGGCAACCTTGGGATCCTTGTATTTTGCTTTTGCTCTCTTATCAAGTTCCTTGATGATGGGAACAAGGTCGGGCACAACTTTTTCAAGATATTTAAGCGGCCACTTCTCAAGCGCTTCCGCGAGAATTGTGTGGTTGGTGTATGCGCATGTTTTGGATACGATATCAATAGCTTCGTCGATTCCGATTCCTTTTTCGCTTGTCATGATTCTGATAAGCTCGGGAATGATTAATGTGGGATGCGTATCGTTAATCTGAATCGCACAGAAATCATACATGTGACGAAGATCGTATTTTCTCTCTCTTAACTCATAAAGAATAAACTGTGCGGCATTTGAACACATGAAATACTGCTGGTAAATACGAAGAAGATTGCCCGCTTCGTCCGAATCATCGGGATAAAGGAAAAGTGTTAAGTTCTTTTCGATGGCTTCTTTGTCAAATGTGATGCCCTTCTTGACAAGCTTTTCGTCAACGCTTTCAAGATCGAAAAGATGAAGTTTGTTTACCCCGTTTTCATAACCGATGACATCTATATCGTAAAGTCTTGATTTAACAGAACAGTCCCCGAATTCAACAGTGAATGATGTGTCTGTCTTTCTGAGCCATGAAATATCTTCAATCCAGTCGTTCTTTTCCGCACACTGCAGATTATCGCGAAACTCCTGTTTGAAAAGTCCGAAATGATAATTAAGTCCGATGCCCGCACCGGGAAGTCCGAGTGTTGCGATAGAATCCATAAAGCATGCGGCAAGTCTTCCGAGGCCGCCGTTTCCAAGTGACGGTTCGGGTTCAACTTCTTCAAGAAGCGCAATGTCTTTGCCGTTCTTTTTAAGTACTTCGCTGACCTTATCATATATACCGAGATTGATAAGATTGTTCGCAAGAAGTCTTCCGATTAAAAATTCCGCGGAAATATAATATACTTTCTTTTCGCCGTTGATTCGATCCGTTACATTGGTTAAATCTTTTGTGAAAAGAAGTATTACGTAATAAGCTTCCTCGTTGGTACACTCTTTTAATGTTTTATTGAAAATTTTATTGGATATATAATCCAGACCCTCTTCCATATTTGCTTCGAGTAATTGTTTCTGGATCATTTCAGCTTGTAATGACATATCAAATACCCTCTTTCAACCCATATTCCATAATATATTACATCACTTTATGTTTGAATTCAATTATAAATAAGAAACAAGCCGACGCCTCAACTTGTAAAAATACGTATTTTATGATATTTTTAGGGTGTTAAAATTTAGACAATAATCAGGTTCAGGGAAGCTTAAGATGAGCAAAGAACAAAAAAGCAAAATCTTATATGTATCCGTTTCGGCAATTATCATCTGGACAATAACTCACGGTTACAGATTCATGAACAATCTCTATACCTGCGACGCTTTGATTGAAGTATTTCAGGACGACATTCTTTTCCAGCGTTCGCTCGGTCGTTTTATGCATCCTCTCGTAATGGTGATGAGAGGCTGTATTTCCAATCCCTGGTTTATCGGAATCTTATCCCTGTTTTTTATTACGGCAAGCATATATTTTGTTTCAGAAATTTTAAAAATCGAAAATCCTCTTATGCTCATTCTGCTTGGAGGACTTCTTATCTGCAACAATACTTTGATTTCATCCGTCGCGGGATTCTTACCATGGATGGACGTTTATACCATTGCCCTTTTCTTATCCGTGATCGGCGTATGGTTTTACGAAAAAGACAAACTTTACGGATATATTCTCGGAAGCATCGCTTTCATTATGTGCATGGGATTTTATCAGGCCTATATCGACGTCGCATTCGCTTTGTTTGTAATAATTACCGTCACAAAACTTGCCGAGAAAAAAGATTTAAAAAAGATATTGATTAAAACATTAAATAAAAATATCCGAATAACAGAATGAAAATATTCACGTCAGTAAGAAAGGTCTTGTAATGAAAAAAGCAACGGCATTAATCTTTTCATTTTTATCCGTGTGGGCTTTAATGCTCTCTTTCGGATTATCAGCAAGAAATCCTTTAACGATTGCCGCCTTTGCGGGAATCGCTTTTCTCATTTTTAAAACCTTTGATTTAAGCGAACCCAAAGGAATCGTTTTTATCCATCTCACCGCCGTTTTGCTTGCTTTTTTTACATTCATCGTAAAGATTGAAGCTGCGCTCTCTTTATATGAAAACAAAGTTTTTAAACTGCTTTGTATCATGATCATGGCCGGCGGACTTTATCTTCTTTTCTTCCACGTTCTTAAACTTCTTGCATGCATCATAAAACCCACAGATAAAATCTTTTATGAAAAAGAAACCATCAAGCCAAAGAGCCTTTGGGGCATCTCTTTTGCAATTTGTTTTATCGCATATCTTCCATGGTATCTTTACAGTTTTCCCGGTATCTTTTCTCCCGATTCAATTGCACAGTTCGGTCAGGTAATCGGAGTCAATCCTTTGTCCAACCATCATCCGATTTGCAATACTTTCGTTATGTGGATCTGCTATAAAATCGCAGGCCTTTTCACAAGCAATGTCAGCGACCGTGCAGGGCTTTATACCTTCGTGCAGATGGCATTTCTTGCTTTCGGTGTATCTTACGTAATTTATACGCTTTACAAAATACTTAAATTAAAACCCGTTTACTGCTTTATCATCCTCGCGGTTTATGCGCTCACACCCTACAACGCAGTTCTTTCCATTCTTGTCGGAAAAGATGCAATGTTCGGCGCAATAATGATGCTTTTCGTAAGTGAAGTACTTCGTTTTGTATATACATGCAATGATGAAAAAAAGAAAATCACAAAAGTATTTGACTCTATTAGATTCATTCTTTTCGGAATCGGCATGTGCCTTTTCAGAACAAACGGATTCTATGCATTTATACTCTTTGCAATCTGCTTTGTATTAATCTTTATAAAAGATTGGAAAAAAGTGCTACTTCGCGTCGGAGTAATCCTTGCCGTGACGCTTTTGATTAAAGGACCCGTAATGAATGCTCTTGATATTAAGCAGCCCGATATTGCAGAGTCTTTGCATGTACCCGAGCAGCAGATTTCAAGAATCATTGTCAATGACAGAGATTTGACCGATTACGAGAGAACCATGCTTGAAAACGTTGCCGACTTAAGCTATGTAAAACCTTTCTATGTACCTTCTTTTGCCGACAATATTAAAGAGCTTATTCGTGCCGGTCACCAGGAAGTCATCACGGAAAACAAACTCGAATATGCAAAGCTTTATGTAACACTCGGACTTAAATATCCCACAGATTATCTTTTTGCATGGAAGGATCTCGCAGAATACATCATTTACCCCGAAGGCAATTATGATGTGGCAATTATTGAGGGTGTGTACAATAACGAAATCGGTGTATCTCATAACGGAATAATCGGCGGAAAGGTATTGCTAAAATTAAGAGAACTCGCCGTTAAAATTCCAAACTATATTCCCGTATACGGATTTCTTTTTTCCATGGGTGCATTCACCTGGCTTTTTATCATATCCTTTATGCTTATTCTTACAAATAAAAAAGACAGGAAACGAATCGTGGTACTTATCCCCGCGATTGCACTTATCCTGTCGCTTTTGCTTGCAATTCCTTCAGCAGGCGAATTCAGATATGCAACATCCTATATCCTGCTTGCACCGTTTGTTTTATGTATTTTTAAAAGCATTAATTTTACCAATCATTAATGGTAAAAGCGTTATAAAGAATAGAGAGAAAAGCATCTTGCCCGGGAATGCAATATTCTCTGTCAGGCTGATTAAGAATACTCCCAAATGTACACAGTTTACAAAGACGAAATACCATGGTGTTTTGTCTTTGTTTTTTATTGTATACACAAATGAGAAAATCAGCGAATAAAGCGAAATTCCAATAAATAAAAGTCCTGCCGGTATTCCGAAACAATATGTAATCTGCAAATATGAATTATGTGCATGCGGAACTCTGTACCAGGGTAAAATATATGCAGCGGGATATTCTTCTTTGCAACCAAGTATACGTATGTTCCTGAAATAATAACCCCAGATGTATTTTCTGATTCCGAGAATCTTTTCGAGCCCATTATACTCTTCGTATGTATAAGCAGGATGAGCTTCATCCGTTCCCGGTATAACGCCGTCAGGATAACTTATGACAATCCCGTTTACGACAACAGGTTCGGCGACACTGTCCGTGCTCAAAATTTCTTCATAGAGATTTATATCGTTGGAAGCAATTTCCAACAATACTTCCGTTTTTTCGGAAGAAATCTCTTTTGAGGCTTCATATGAAACGCCTTTTATTATTGTTTCAATATTTCTTTCACTGACATTGCGCGAAGCTGCTTGATTTTCATCCATTGTATTTTCTTCGGTAATCATGCCGCCCTTGGTATCAATCTGATTAAAGTCAAATCTCTCGAAGAAATATCCTCCAAACTCGTTTAATTCCGTGTATTTCTCTGAATTCCAGGGATCGAAAGAATGCACAAAATCTTCACTGTATTCGGTAATCCAAATAGGGTGGTGACGAAGTGCGGGAATATATCTTACGCATACAAACACAAGCGGGAAACTTAAAGCAAATACACAAAGCATGCAGATTCCTTTTAAAAGAAATCCTTTAAGGAAACCTTTTTTCAAAATCATAAGTTCCCCAAGCAACAGGAATACTATTGTGGTTAAAAAGAATGCCAAAAGCGAACTTCTGCTTATGGTTAAAAGAACAAACGACCACATTGCACAGGCAAAAAGAAAATGAATGACTCTCAATGCTTTGGGCTTTTCATTTTTCTGAAGATACAGATATTTGCCAAGCCATCCCAAATATACGCAATAATAAAACATGCCGTTAACATTGGAATTGGTGAATGCACCGACATATCTTAACTGATCGTAAGGTCTGTGCAAAAACGCGAATGACTGAATTACAAAGAACGCGATTATTAATGAATCACATACGGAAACGAACAAGCACTCATTATCTTTTTCATCACTAGGAGCAAGGAAAAATCCGTAAAAAAAGATTCCGTAAAAAAGCGGCCAGATTGCTTTGTTAATTGAAATGGTGCTCCAGATGAAGAAACCGATTGCTATTGAAAAAAGATAGTTCCTTTTTTCAAATAAAGACTTCATCTCTTTTTTTATGTAAAGAGTGATTATTCTGATTAAAATCAATCCGTAAAAAACACATTCGATTACCCATGCGGCAAAAGCCATTCTGTGAAGTGCCGAATAATAATATTTGTAAATTATCACCGATGCAACAGGTATTGATATAACAAGCCAGACAAGATACGGAATTTTCAAAAAATTCTTTATTCCAAACCTTGCAACAACTATGGGAAAAAGACAGAATCCAAGACAGCTGACCGCAAGATTCCACCAGTCTCCGCCGCCTGCTGCCCTTGTAAAAGCAACAGCGCAAAGAAGAACCATGCTTAATGTATAAACTATTCTTTTGTAATCAACAGATAGTTTCTTCTCTTTCATTTTCTTGTTCAATGTCCCGTGAGTCATAATTAAGTAACTGTTTCAAATTTCTATCTTAAAATCCTGATTGTCTTGGCTTCATATTTTTTATTAACGAAGTTTATAAAAGCTTACTTCGTTGTCCCTGTAAATCAATTCCTTGCCTTTGGAATCGAGTATTTTATCTATATCGCCATCAGTTAAAGTAACAATATATTTCGAATTAAGGTTGTCAATATTCTGAATTACATATCCCTGCTCGCAACAGCTAATTCCAAAGCCTTCCGGAATTGAATAAAGTCTCTGCCATTTTAACGCTTTCTTCCCGTTGCCGTTATATTGATAATCCGAAAGCGTCCAGATAATATCATTGTCAAAATTCGGTCCGTTGTCAGTCAGAGTCATATTAGCGTCAAACTTTTCTTCCCAGACAGTCTGGCGTGCCCATGTCTCTTCACTCCAGAAAGGCACCTGATAATCATAAGCCGATGTTCCTTTTATCATAAAGAAGAATATACAGACTGCTGCGAAGACAATGTTTTTAACAAATGCTTTATTGTTAAGAACTGCCATTATAAATACTCCGCCTGCAATGAATGTAAGCAGGTGTTTGCTGCCCTCTTCCAGCTTATACATTAAAAGAAGTGCCATCAGCATTCCGAACATTACAACAAAATAGTTAATCTCGATGATGATTCTATTAATCGCGCCTTCACTCTTTAACTTTTCTTTCTGTTCATTTTTTGCGGTTTTAATTCTTACAATATCGATTACACTTCTTGCTGCAAAGATGCACATTACAACAAGATATGTCACAAAGAAAGCGCCGGGAGCAAATCCGCTTCGAACACCCTCGATGGAATATTTCATAAATTCCCTGCCCATGTAATAAAGCCTTGCAAAGAAATTATGAAATCCCGTTCCAAATCCTTTTGTCGCAAAATCCGTAAGCCAGTCCATCGAAAAAAGCGGAGTAAAATACGCTGCGCCAAGGAACTTCTTAATACAGGCGTAAGAAACTAAAGTTGCGATAAAAGCAATACCTGCAGAAATTATCCATCCTGCTTTTTTCTTTCTAACACAAATAATCAAAGGAAGGATCATAAAAAGCAGAAGGTAAGGTCTCATAAGAGTCATTACCGCCGACATTACAAGCATCAGGATTAACTTCGCATTCGTCTCTTTAAAAAGATATGAGTATGTTAATGCACTCAAAATAATTACCATGCAAAAACATATAATCTCCGGCATTCCGGAAAGCATGTATCTTTCAAATAAAACAAATGATCCCATTCCTATTCCGAGTGAAATCATCTGCTTCCATGTGGATTTTGTAATAAGAACAAATGCCGCGCTCGTTGCACAAAGAAGGAAAATATTGCAAAGAATCGGCGATAAAAGTCCCCATCCGAAAACAGTTCCCCAGATTACCCATGGGAATACCAATACCGGACTCCAGGCCGCAAAACTCAGGACTTCGGCATGGCTTTCATTAAATCCGAAATAACCTTTGGGAAATCCGCCGTGAACCATTCCTTCAACCTGCTTAAAGTAGAATAATTCATCATTCCATTCGCCGTTGGGAAGATATACATTAAAGATGGTTTTTCCCTGAATTCCGCAGTAAATTGCACATAACAAAAGAGGGAAAAGAAATGCCGTAATTCCCTTTATAAGATAAACATATCTTTTATTCTCTTTTAAATATTTAAAGAGTTTTTTCATAACAATTTAATAATACGAATTGCCTGCAAACACGTTTGCAAAATATCCGATACCGCTTACAAGGTGCACAAGAAATGCCATTGTTTCAAGCAGGCCGAATATTTTTCTGTTTCTTTTTTTATCTTTTAAATCTTCTATCGTTACAACTATGCTCTCAAAGAAAACAAAGAAGATTCCGTACATGTATGACCATGAAAAATTAAAGTCAACTGCACGTCTTCCCTTTTCGTAACAAAAGAATGCCATGACAAAACTGATGACATAAAAGAGCCACGCAAATCGAAATCTGTAATCGGTCTTAATTCTTTTAATGTTAAACAAAAGCACAAACAAAGGAAATGCAATTGCAAATACAATCGATGTAACAATGTTATCGGTATACTGAAGCCATATTCCTCCAAGCGTAAATCCAACGCCGCCTTCTCCTCCGCCGGTTGCCTGAAATACTCCTTTAAACTGATATAAAAGATCAATGATTGTGGGTACAAACAAAAGGCCCAAAAAGATTGACTGTTTTACGGTCTTGCATTTTGCTTTTGCAAAACGAACAAGTATTACAACAACCGCTGCAGCACCCAGCACCAAAGTAAAGCTCGGCTTGGTCATCGTGGATAAAAGGAACATTAATGAGAAAATGATATAATCCCAAAGTTTTCCCTTGTAATTGTTTTCATATACTTTCAAAAGATTAAGGAATAAAACAAACGATGCTATCGCAAAAGGTCTGGCTGCAAGGAATGTGGCATTCTGATAGGGATTGGGAGTAAATACACCGACGTATCTGAACTTTGTGCCCATATAAATTCCAAAAGGAGGAATTACCATTGAGACAAAGAAAAGTGCAAGTGTAAATTCACTTGTTAAAATACCGATCCAAAGATTTTTGTTTATAATTTTTCCGTTGTTAAGGAGTTTATCAAAAGAAATTTTTGTAATAATAATCGCAAGTGTATTTAAAAGACAGGCCGCAATGGCAACACTGTTTTCGGGAGAAAAAAAGATATTAAAAAATGCAGAGAGTTTAAAATAAATCGGATACGGGAAGTTATAACCCGAAAACAACCCCTGCATCTCCTGCATATATGCATACATGTCGGAGTGGAATCTGTCGATGGCAAAATTGCTCTCGTGATAAATAACTCCGTGAATTGCCTGGTTTTTGAACAATATAAAAGTTATGACCGCAGCTGCTGCCGTCATTACAATAAAGAAAGCATAATCTATTATAAAGTTTTTCTTAGAATCTTTATTGTTCATTTTAAAATTGAATTGGACAGCGAACGCATCTTTATCAGGTCTTCCGCTTCGCTTCTTTGTTTTCTGAATTTCTTCGGATTTTCGGCTTTGAATTCTTCAATTTCTTTATGGATTGCTTCATAAAGATCCGGACGTTTCTCTCTTGTTTTCTCTAAGGATTTTTCCGTTCTCCATTTTTCTATTTCCTTATGATTGCCGCTTAACAATACATCGGGAACTTTTTTATCATGCCAGATTTCAGGTCTTGTATATTGAGGATATTCAAGCAGTCCGTCGGAAAAGCTCTCATCTTCCGCAGAATCTTCCGACCCGAGAACTCCGGGAATTAATCTTGATATGCAGTCAATCATTACCATTGCGGGGAGTTCACCGCCTGTGAGCACGAAATCTCCGAGAGATACTTCATCAGTCACGATCTCTTCGATTACTCTCTCATCAATGCCTTCGTAATGTCCGCATAGGAAAATAAGATCTTTTTCTTTTGACAATTCCTCAGCCATTTTCTGATCGAATCTTTTTCCCTGAGGAGTCATGTAAAGAACACGAACGTTAAGTTTTTTGGCTCTTGATTTTCTGCTCTTTTTAATTGCCCCGCATAAATCCTCGTAAGCATCAAAAACAGGCTGGGCCTGCATTAACATTCCGGCCCCGCCGCCATACGGATAATCATCAACCTTTTTATGCTTATCAGTCGAATAATCCCTGATATTTATTGCATTAATCGATATGTATCCCGATTCGCTGGCTCTTTTTAAAATGCTTGTATTCAAGCCTTCCTCAACCATCTCGGGAAACAATGTCAATATATGAAAATTCACGATTCACCTCGGTCATGAACTTTTATTTATATAAGTCCCGGCATAATATGCACGGTCATAACCTCTTCATCAAGGTCAATGTCCAAAATGCATTCCTCTATCGCAGGAAGCAGCACTTCGCTTCCGTCGGGTCTGGTTACGGTATAAACATCGTTGGCTTTGGTAAATAAAACATCCGTTAATTCACCGAATTCCTCACCCTCATCGGTAACAACCTTAAGGCCCAAAAGATCTGCCACAAAAAACTCGTCTTCATCAAGTTCTACGGCATGTTCTCTGTCAACGTAAAGATTCTTTCCCTTATAGGGTTCAATCTCGTTTATATCCTTAAATTCTTTGAATTTAACAATAACATATTGCTTGAAATATTTCACCCCTGCAATATGCAAAGGCATAAGCTCTTTTCCGGTATCAAGAAATACCTCATCAAGATCGTCATATCTTGTGGGATCATCCGTTGTCGGAAATACCTTAACTTCGCCCTTTATTCCGTGTGTTGATGTAATTGCGCCAACCTGTAAATATTTGTCAGTATCTATAACCAAATTTTGTCTCCTTAATGCATAAACTATTATTTATTCAATAAACAATTATTTCTTTTATTTTTCTTTTTACTCCGCTTTCTTCGGTGTGCGTTTCTTAAATATTATGCTTCTGAAAAGAATGATATTGAGCACTACAAAGTATGCTGCAATAATTCCCATCATTATGTATGTAGACATATCGCTTCTCGGGCAAATTGCAGCCACGATCATCATCGGGAAGCCGAGAAGAATCGCAGGGAAGTTCTGGTATACGATATTTTCCGATGCAGGTGTCTCAAATGCGGGGTCTATTTCACGAAGAAGAATAACACCCGTGGATGCCGTTCCGGTTAACATTCCGTACATTACCATGAACTGCTCGTGTTCGTAATTCTTAAAGAGTTTGAATGATACAAATTTGATGTATACAAATGTTACGAATACACCCACAACCGCAAGGATTAAAAGTACTCCCCAGTAGTCTTTGATAAGATCCAATCTGATGGCACCGATTCCTGCCACAATCATTATATCAAATGCAAATCCGGCGATTCTGTTTAAAAGGAAATTATTGACGTAATCGCGATGCATAAGTTTTGTTTTCTTTAATATCTTAAGAATCTCTTTAACGATAACGGCGGAAAGAGTTCCAAGAAGGAAATTAAATCCGTATATCGTGGTTACAAGTCCGGGGCCTACGAGATTGCCGAGAACATACATAATCAAATATGTAAGCGCATAGCATACAATTACAAGCGAAATCTGCAATGTAAGCTTGTCGATGGAGTCGACCATCGGTACTTCGCCGTCCTCTTCGACTTTTTCGTTGTTTAATTCTCTTATTCCTTCACGAATTATAATATCGCCTTTTTTCTTGTGGTAGTTTAAGTAGATTACGCCGCCGATACTTGCAGCCATAAAGCCAAGTGCGGCTATCGTAAGACCGAAAGATTTACCGCCGATAAAACCATAATCGTTCTCATAAATCGAGCCATAGTTTAATGCCTGTCCGGTACCCTGTCCGAAACCAAAGCTTAATATAAGGCCTGATGCCTTCAAAAGCTTGGGTATAAAAAACGATGCCACTACGGTAATCGCAAGTCCTACAACACCCTGCAAAAGGTATGTATTAACCGTAGTAATACCGGTATTTATGACTTCATTGATACGTCCCTTAATCTTGCCCTTGTTGTCTGATTTTCTTAAGGTCATGGCTATAAAACCGATGGCAAGGCAATGGTATGTCATGATTTCAAGCATTTCTATTCCGCTTACCGAAGCGCCTTCGCAAAAAATATCATAATTGAAAAGATATTCTCCCGTCGTAAACTTAACTATTGTTGAAACAAAAAGCAGGAACAGTCCGCCTATTACGGAAACCGGAATCAGGGATTTGCGAAGGAAAGGAATATATCTTTTAAGAGTATTTCCCACAAGCAAGCCTCCCATGATAACAGCCAAGAACATAATTACGGGCCAGACGTTTGTGCTTGCGAATGATAAGCCACTGGACATTGTAAGACTCCTTTTTTATTACAAATTTACAATCACATAACCATTTTCCAATCGTATTGAACCTTTTAAAGGCCACTTGGGCATGTCTGCATTTTCAGTACTGTATCTTATCCTTTTGTATTCATCGGGATCGGTTAAATACGTGAATGAATAGCCGTGAATCCTTAAAAATTCTATCATCTCACGATTAGTACCATCAAATGCATCGAACGCCCATTGAATTGTGGATAACGATCCCTCATTCAAAAAACAGTATCCATACGGTGTCCAATATTTTTCCTTGAGATGAACATCGTTAATATCCGTTATTTTAGCCAGAAGTTGATATCTTTTATCCGAAAAAGGAACGTAATAATCTTTAACAAACTCATGCTGCATTTCGTTATTTCCGATAAAAATAACCGGATATTCATTTCCATATTCTTCCATGATATCATGAGCTACACTCTTAAGCGTATCAAGCGTGTATTGGTACTCCTGATATTCCATATAAAAATTGGAATTAAGCATCGCAACCTGATTGTATATTATTATCGAAAGTGCTGTTCCGACCAAATACAGCATTATTCTTTTGTTCGAAAAAATCTTTTTACATAACACATAAAGCAAGCTCATTCCCAAAGCACAGGCTAAAGGAAGATACTGGCACTCTCTGTAAAAAGAAACCTTTGCTTCAATTATTACCAAAAGAAAGGGGGTTATCTCCATTCCTGCCCAAAGAAGCAAGAAAATACAATTCTTCTTCTTAAAAGTTAATACCAATGAAAAAGCAAGAAGCAATAAGCACGAAAGTTCATAAACAGCAATCGGGAAAAATACCAAAGCGTTCAGATGATACACAATCAGGAATCTTTTAACAAGCATCCCAAAACTTTCACCGTAAACAGGATGAAACAATGCTTTTATCTCGCTTAAACTTCTGAGTCCGATTGTTGTTACTTCAGGAACAGATAATTTAAACATCAGCACAACTATTCTTATAACAACACTTCTGAATAATACCGACACCGCTATGGTCAAACAACCTGACATCAGATTAATCATGCATTTAACAAAAGATTGTTTTTCTTTTGCAAATGCAGCCCTGAAAAAGACTATAGCAAGCAACCCGATTAAATACACTATTATGAATGATTCATAACATCCTATTGCCACTAGCAGCATAATCATACTGATCAGGCAGTATTTTATACGCTTTTTTACATTCTGAGAAAATGACTCATTTACTATGAGTAACGCGATTGCAGTAGCCAAATTTCCTATTCCGAGACCGTTATGCAGGTAATACCTGTAAACAAAAGAAATTAAGGGATATGAAACAAAAACGCCGGAAAAAACAATGGCCGCATATGTATCAAATGATTCGCCTATTAATCTCCGGAACAAAACGCAATAAACAACTGCAGTCAAAGCCAAAAGAACGGCTCCGATCAGTTCTGTCAAAAAAGGAGCAAATTTGGTTAAATATATTATCTTATTCAATAAAAAAATAACCCACCTTCCCATCACAGGAGAGAGACCTTTGTCGAAATATAAAGGTATTGCGGTATCATCAATCCCTACAGAAAAATGAGTTATTTGAAACCCGTAAGAACAAACTAAAATAAATCCCAACGCAATTAAAAATACTTTATTGTTCAGAAAACTATAAAATTCTTTTCCTATCTCTTCCCTAATTTTCACAAGTCAACTCCGTTTTAGAACAGGTAATTTTACCTCTGGTTAATATATTTAAACGTTATTTTTCCTTATTAATCAAAACATATTTATCTAATAAAAGTTTATACAAATAACCGGGATACTTTTCTTTAGGATTACTTATCTCATAATAACTCTTGTCTCTTGTAGTTACCAATAAATAACCGTGAAAGAAAATATCATATCCGCTTACATTTGATAATAATACTTCTTTTGATCCTACCGACAAACTCTTATCAGTCAAGCAAAGTTTTCCTTCGCTGATAATCTCCTCGTCATGTCCTTTAGAAATTCTTCTTAAATTTTGATTCGGGTGGGAAATTATTTCCTTGTCTATTTCCACTGGCAAATTCCTAATCTCATTCTTTTGCCACTCATCCCACTCGGGAATTGTGGTAAACGAAAAACCTTCGCCGCTTAAGAGCCCGTATTCATTATACACGCCTTTTAACCCGCAGTCACAATAAAAAGTACAGCCTTTTGAGTGAATTGTCGCCATTTTTTTGCATTTGGGGCATACAACAAGTTCAAATTCGATTCCCTCAGCCGCTTTTTTGCTCTTAAAGGCTATCTTTCTGTCTTTGTTATATTCGTAGGCGTCTTCGTAAATATCGTTATTTATGGCGGTATCGAGTTCCTCAGCGCTCATGCTTTTTATGTCTTCGGGCGAATAGATGTGAACAAGTTCACCGCTCATCTCACCCCTTCTTATATCCGAAGACCATCTGGGAGAAGTAAAGAATCCGCCGTGAAGTTTGAATGTCACGACAGTAAACCCAAGTTTTTTTAAAACCGCCGCAGTGGATGGCACAATTTTATTGCTTCGACCGTCTGCGGATCTGACACCCTCCGCAAAGAGACCGACATTGTGTCCGGCCGTCAAATGCTTCTTCATTTCCACCACGGTGGTAAGACCGACGGTTGCTTTTTCTCTGACAATCGGATGGAAAAAAGTCTGTACCATTTTTCCGCCGATCCCTTTCCTTACGACATGCTCGCTGGACACAAAATATAGATGCTTATCCACCGAAAGTCCGACCCAGACCATGTCGAGATTGGTAACATGGTTACAAATCAGGACAAAAGGAACATCAGGCATTTGGTAAAGCACATTCCTCTTAAAATTAAATTTAGATTTAATAAAAGGTACGATAACTTTTTTCGCAAATTCGTAACTTTTCAGGTCAAATTTATACGTATCCTTTTTTTCAACATCTTGTGTACTCGCCATACTTCAATTTTATTGGTTATAAGCGCTTTTTGCAAGAAAAAATAAAGCAAATTTACCAATTATTCAAGCTTTGCAAAAAAGAAAAAACCATATGAAATCAATCATATGGCTTTTCCGATTTATATAATTATTTAAGAGCCGATTTGATGTCTTCTCTCATGTCGATGACTGCCTGGCGGGATGCATCCGCGAAATTGTCATCGCCGAAAGAAGCATATTTTTCATTCTGGTATGCCGCGATAATTCCTCTGGAAGAATTAATGATGGCTCCGAGTCCGTCGCTGTTAAAGAAATGAACCAGATCCGCGCCTTTTCCGCCCTGTGCGCCGTAACCGGGCACGAGAATGAAGGTTTTGGGCATTTTCTTTCTTAAAATCTCGCCCTGTTCGGGGTAAGTTGCACCTACAACCGCTCCGACATTGCTGTAATTGCCGTCCATTGAAGCGGCACCCCACTCGTTAACCTTATCTGCAACATGCTCGTAAAGGGGCTTTCCGTCTATGATTCGATCCTGGAATTCGCCTGAACTGGGATTTGAAGTCTTTACCAGTACGAAGATTCCTCGATCATTCGCATTGCAGACATCCACGAAAGGTTTTACTCCGTCTGTTCCAAGATAAGGATTGACGGTTGCGAAGTCTTCATCGAAAGGAACGAAGCTCTTTCCTGCTATTTCCACGGTTCCGAGATGTCCTACGGCATACGCTGTAGATGTGGAACCGATATCTCCTCTTTTTACATCGCCGATTACGATAAGTCCTTTTTCCTTGCAGTAATCAACTGTTCTTTTGAAAACTTCAACTCCGGGAACGCCGAACTGCTCATACATTGCTATCTGGGGCTTAACCGCAGGAATCAAATCGTATGTGGCATCCACAATTGCTTTGTTAAAAAGCCATACTGCTTCGGCTGCACCCTTAAGGTTAGCTCCGTATTTTTCAAAGCATTCATCCTGTATTTTCTTTGGTACGAACTTAAGTGTAGGATCAAGACCTACTACTATCGGCGCGTCCTTTTTTACTATGTTGTCAATCAGTTTTTGAATCATTTTCCTGTCTCTCCGTTCTTTTTTATAACCCGGTAAATAGTATGGGCTAAACGCTAAAAAGTCAATCCCTGACCTTTACCGCGCTGTTTCCAACCGGCGAAGGCTGCGGGATTGACTGATTAAAAATGTTTATGCGTAGATGCTTTTCTTGGCATCAACGTATTTCTTTATCTCGGAAGCACGAACATATTTCACTACCTCGCTTCCGTTGTCCACTACAAGAGTGGGAGCCATCTGAACACCGTATTTACGAGCCAGATCGGGCTGATCGAGTGCGTCGATAAGCTTGTAAGGAAGATCTCCCAAGTAATCCTTGGCAATAGCACAGTTAGGACAGGTCTTTGTTGTGAAAAGAAGCACTGTAGGCTCTGCTGCTGCGTTGTTTACAGGAGTTTCTGCTGCGGGAGCACTCTTAAAAAGCTCTGCGTATGCGGGATTAACATCATTGTTTGCCTTTACTTCGGGAGCCTTAACCTCTTCGGGAGTAACGTTTGCCACGGGTTCTGATACGGAAACCGTTGCACTTACGTTCTGAGCGCCCTTGCCGATGGTATCGGACTTATTTAATGAAAGGTTGATGTCGTATTCTTTTCTGTTCTTGAATTCCTGAAGTTTTCCGTCATTCCAGTTCTGAACAGGTCTGTAGTAACCGGTGATACGGCTGTAAACCTCTGTCTTGCATCCGCAATCGGGACATGTGTACTGTTCGCCTGCAAGATATCCGTGATTCTTACAGATTGAATATGTGGGTGACATTGTATAGTAAGGAAGCTTGTAGTTTTCAGCGATTGTACGAACAAGCTTTGCCGATGCTTTCCAGTCGGGAAGTTTTTCGCCGAGGAATGCATGGAATACAGTACCCGATGTGTATAATGTCTGGAGTTCATCCTGAATATCCAATGCAGCAAATACATCATCCGTGAAATCTACGGGAAGATGTGATGAGTTGGTGTAGTAAGGTGTATCTCCTTCTTTGCCTGCAGTCTTGATATCGGGCCATCTCTTTCTGTCATGCTTTGCAAGACGATAGGATGTGGATTCAGCAGGTGTAGCTTCAAGGTTGTAAAGGTCGCCGTACTGCTCCTGATAATCGGAGAGACGATTTCTCATGTGATTGAGAACTTCCTTTGTGAATTCCTGTGTCTTCTTGTCTGTCATGTCATTTCCGAGCCATTTCGCATTAAGACCTACTTCGTTCATGCCGACAAGGCCGATGGTTGAGAAATGGTTGTCGAAGTTGCCGAGATATCTCTTTGTATAAGGATAAAGTCCTTCATCAAGAAGTTTGGAAATAACGCCTCTCTTTAATTTAAGGCTTCTTGCGGCAATATCCATTTCCTTGTCAAGTCTCTTGAAGAACTCTTCGGGAGTTGCACTCAAATATGCGATTCTGGGCATGTTGATTGTAACAACGCCTACGGATCCCGTTGATTCGCCCGATCCGAAGAAACCGCCTGTTTTCTTACGTAATTCTCTTAAATCAAGACGAAGTCTGCAGCACATTGAACGTACATCCGAAGGCTTCATATCCGAATTGATGTAGTTTGAGAAATAAGGTGTTCCGTACTTTGATGTCATATCAAAGAGAAGTTTATTGTTAAGTCTGTCAGACCAGTCAAAATCTTCCGTGATGGAATATGTGGGAATGGGATACTGGAATCCTCTGCCGTTTGCATCACCTTCAATCATTGTCTCGAGGAATGCACGGTTAATCATATCCATTTCTTCCTTGCAGTCGGCATATGTGAAATCCATCTCTTTACCGCCTACCAAAGCTTTTTCGTTTGCAAGGTCTGAAGGAACCGTCCAGTCAAGTGTAATGTTTGTGAAAGGTGCCTGTGTACCCCATCTTGAAGGAGTATTTACACCGTAAATAAAGGATTCGATACACTTTTTAACTTCGTCATAGCTTAAGTTGTCAGCCTTAACGAATGCTGAAAGATATGTATCAAATGAAGAGAAAGCCTGTGCTCCTGCCCATTCGTTCTGCATGATACCGAGGAAGTTAACCATCTGGTTGCAAAGAACGGAAAGGTGAGCTGCGGGTGCGGATGTGATTTTTCCGGGAATTCCGCCCAAGCCCTCTTTGATAAGCTGTTTTAATGACCAGCCTGCGCAATATCCGGTAAGCATTGAAAGATCATGAATATGGATATCAGCATTTCTGTGAGCTTCCGCAATTTCCTCATCATATATTTCAGAAAGCCAGTAGTTGGCTGTAACTGCACCTGAGTTTGAAAGAATAAGACCGCCTACGGAATATGTTACCGTAGAGTTCTCTTTAACTCTCCAGTCTTCAACTTTTACATATGAATTTACTACATCCTTATAGTCAAGGATGGTTGACTTCATGTTACGCATTTTTTCGCGCTGCTTACGATAAAGGATGAATGCCTTTGCAGCTTCTGCGTATCCTGACTGTTCAAGAATCTTTTCAACAGAGTCCTGAATATCCTCTACATGAACATAACCCTCTTTAATCTTAGCCTGAAAATCAGCTGTTACACGAAGTGCGAGTAAGTCTATAATATCCTCGCTGTACTGTACGTTTGTGGCATCAAAAGCCTTTTTGATGGCGTCATTAATCTTTACAAGATTAAAATCGGACTTCTCGCCATCACGTTTAATTACACCAAACATTTTCCATTCCTCCAACACAATTCTTAGGGCTTTACGCCGATTGTCTCTATTGTAGCACCCGTTATCTTTCATGTCAACGAAAAACCACTATATATTTGTGTTATTTTTTTGTCAGATACAACATATAGTTGTTTTGAGGTTGCCATAATTTTTCCGATCAAAAAGAGAACATCCCCTATTTTAAGGGAATGTTCTCCTGATTTTAGTTTACATAATCTATCGTGTTTTTAGGAAATTATACTCTCGCGCCATATCCTCATCCGAGGGATAATCCACAAGATATTGTGCACAAAGTTCTCTTGCCTTCTCAAAATCCCCAAGATGTTCGTATGCCACAATTCGGTTGTAAAGCAGCTGTCTGCGGCATTCGTTGTTATCAAGTTCAAGTCCGCTGACCACAGCATCCAGTGCTTCCTCGTATCTGCCCTGATCTATGAGAGCAACCGCGAGCTGATTGTATACACCCGCATTGGGTTCGGTCTCGAGATACTTATTGTAAATATTTATCGCAAAAGCGGTATCGTCAAGTTCCTCATAACACTTTCCGAGCAAAAGAAGTACATCCTCGCTCTTGTCGCCGCCCGTTCTGGCAGACTCAAGATAGTCCTTTGCCGTGGAATAATTGCCAAGACAGTAATTGATATAACCCTTGTCGTAATCCGACATATAGCGGTCATATTTGCTGATTGCTTCATTAAGATACTCGACACCGTAAGGTTCATATCCCGTCTCGGCCAAAAGATTATAAATATCTATATATAATGTATAATCTTTTTTCTTAAGCGAAAGTGCCCTGTCAAAATCCGTACAGGCCGAATCCACATCCTTAAGATACAAATATTCCGCGCCTCGCTGCATGTAAGCATCCACGTTTCTCTTTTGAAGCGCGATAATCGCATCGTATCTTTCCTTGGCCTCTTCATACTTTCCGAGCTTATGGAAGCATACCCCGATGTAGAAATTGATATCATAATCAACCGCATCCGGTGTCGCACCCGATGAAGCAAGTGCAGTCTTAAAAGCCTCAATGGCCTCTTCGTACTCGCCCTTGTTCATATAACAAATGCCAAGTCCCCTGTACGCCATAGTCAGATTCTTTCCTGCCTCTATCGCATCATTAAAATTTTGCTCAGCGGCAGCATAATCGGGCTCTTCGAGCATCTCATATCCAGTTTTTACATAATCCGTATTATCCTTCTTTTCACAAGCAAGTATAAAACTTAAGCATAGTATCACAGGGATAATACGCAAAAAATTGTTTTTCTTCATATATTAAGCCTGATTGAAGTGACGAGGGTATGTTACGTTAGCGGGTAATTGAGTGCCGCCGGTGCTTAACGAGCAAAGCACAAAGTGCAAGGCGGTTTTAATGCCGCTGCGTGCAATCACTTAGCGGGAGCGTGCCCGCGGTGTAACGTGCCCTCGTCACGAAATTTTAGATTAATGGTGGAAGAGACGCATCTTTGTGAAGCACATTACCATGTTGTACTTGTCTGCACATTCGATAACGAGGTCATCTCTTACGGATCCGCCGGGCTCTGCGATGTACTTAACGCCGGACTTCTTTGCTCTCTCGATGTTGTCCGAGAAGGGGAAGAATGCGTCTGAGCCAAGGGCAACGTCTGTCATCTTATCAAGCCATGCTCTCTTTTCTTCTTTTGTGAAGACTTCGGGTTTTACCTTGAAAATCTTCTGCCAGTTGCCTTCTGCGAGGCAGTCAAGTTCGTCACCGATGTAGTTGTCGATGGCATTGTCTCTGTCTGCACGTCCGAGTCCGTCTACAAACTGAAGGTCGAGTACCTTGGGGCACTGACGAAGCATCCAGTTGTCAGCCTTGCTTCCGGCAAGTCTTGTACAATGTACTCTGGACTGCTGTCCTGCACCGATACCGATTGCCTGTCCGCCTTTTGCGAAGCATACGGAGTTGGACTGTGTATACTTAAGTGTGATTAAAGAAATGATAAGGTCAATCTTTGCAAGGTCGGGAAGTTCTTTGTTCTTTGTAACGATTTCGCTTAAAAGTTCGTTGTTGATCTTGAATTCGTTTCTTCCCTGCTCGAATGTGATACCGAATACATCCTTATGCTCGATGGGTTCGGGCTTGTAATCTGGATCAATCTGGATAACATTGTAGTTTCCGCCCTTTTTAGCCTTTAAAATCTCAAGTGCTTCGGGCTCGTATCCGGGTGCGATAACACCGTCGGAAACTTCTCTTTTAATAATCTTTGCAGTTGAAACATCGCAAACATCGGAAAGTGAAATAAAATCACCGAATGAAGACATTCTGTCTGCGCCTCTTGCTCTTGCATAAGCGCTTGCAAGGGGTGATAATTCACCAAGATCGTCAACCCAGTAAATCTTAGCCAAAACATCATCCAAAGGAAGACCTACTGCAGCACCTGCGGGTGAAACATGCTTAAAGCTTGTAGCAGCGGGAAGGCCTGTTGCTTCCTTTAATTCCTTAACAAGCTGCCAGCCGTTGAAAGCATCCATAAAGTTAATGTATCCGGGCTTGCCGTTTAAAACAGTAATGGGAAGTTCTCTTCCGTCATTTACAAAAATCTTGCTGGGTTTCTGGTTGGGGTTACAACCATACTTAAGTTCTAATTCTTTCATAGTTATCTCCTTTTTATTACACCTCATCCGGTTCCTTCGGAACCACCTTCCCCTCAAGGGGAAGGCAAATAAAGGCTTCTCCTCGAGGAGAAGCTGTCAGCGAAGCTGACTGATGAGGTGTCCTTATTTATTCTTATTTACAATTCTTGTCTCGAATTTACCTGTTTCAATATCAATATATCTTACAAACAACGAAACCTTGTTATCCTCGTTCAAAGAATTCCAAACTTCGTTTGTGAAAGCATCGATGTCGCCTGAAATTCCTACCCATGTAGGTTCGCCTTCGAATGAAGGAAGGGGATTTCCATCGCTTTCGTATGTGTGAATGAAGTGGCCCTCACCGGCGAAAGGATTCTCATATGCGAATGTGAAGCGGTTGTGTGCGCCTTCACGTCCGTTGTTGCTCTTAAGGATTGATAAAGCGTAATTGTATTTGCCGTTTTCCACATGCATAATACCGGAAATTCTGGGTGTTAAGTTGGGAGCATCGGGCTCATAGCAACGGGAACGAAGTGACTGTTCAAAAGTCATCTGCTTATCCATACCTTCATAAATGGTATCTGTCTGATCGCCGTTTGTTACGATTGTTTTGTTGCCAAGGACTCTGACGGGAGAATAAATGATGAGGCTGGGATCCTCAAGTTTCGATTCGTCAAACGCCTGGGTTCTTAATCCGTTTCCGTCCTCTACAAAAATACGGTTACGGCTGTTTGTGCTTCTTCCCATGATAAAATATGCAGTTACCGCATACTTTCCGTCAGCACTCTTTCCAATCACGATACCTCTTCCGGGATACGAATTGTTTTTCAAGATTTCAGCAAGATTTTTCTTTTCCATACACTTTTCCTCCTACCGGTATTTATATTTATTTGTCAATCTTTACGATTGTTTATGCACTAAATTACAAAGTTTTTACCGTTGTTTTTTCAGTTTATCTCACCCGAGAGTTTTCCGAAATATTCTGTGTGAGCTGAGATATATTCTTCATTAAAGTTTGAATCTCCACCCTGATGAAGCAGCGATGTGTAAGTATGTGCCTGCTCCGCGGTTTCAGGTTTGATTCTTGCGATTATGGCAATTCCTATGTTGGAACAAATGTCCGCAATTCTTTCCATGTTGGCAAGTATATCAAGGAACACGATACCCGCACGAACGGAACAGTTGCCCTCTCTCAAACGTGAAAGATGGTTGTCATGAAGCGTGTTGGTCAAATCATCCATTACTTCTTCGAGAGGTTCAATATGTCTTGCAGCTTCTATGTCTCTTCTTTCGAATGCAATCGTTGTATAATTCAATATTTTTTTGGTAAGTTCAAATGCCACATCAAGTTCCGAAAGCGCCTGGTCGCTGAATTCGGTCTCATCCTCAACCAATTCCCTGGCATCTTCCGCGATGTTAACCGCATGATCTCCGAGTCTTTCAAATTCTTTTACGACTCTGTGGTATTCCGTCATAATACGAACATGCAAATCCTCTTTTACATGAGGAGAAAGATTTACAAGATAAGTATCGACACAGTCCGTAAGATGGTCTATATTCTCTTCTTCTTCGTTAATCTCATCAAATACTATTCCATCAAATTTTCTGATAAGGCCGATTGATTTTTCAATATTGTCCGAAGACGCATGAAGCATTGCATCAAGACAGTCGTAGCACCCGCCGAACGCAATTGCGGGAGTATTGAAAAACACAGGGTTAAGTCCGGCAATCTTGTCATCGTACTTGCCTTCGGGAGTAACCTTGTCCTTAATAATCTTGCGGCTTGAATTGCCAAGAAGCTTCATGAAAGGAAGCATGATGATTGCACAGGCGATATTAAAAATCGTATTCGTGTTTGCAATCGTACCTGAGGTCATTCTCATATCCCAGAGATTGTCAAGCATTCCGAATTTATGGATTGCAAATACCACGACAATTACAAGTATTGTCTTTGCAAGGTTATACATAATGTTTACAATGCCGACACGCTTTGAATCGCTTTTTGCACCGATTGAACAAACAATGGCTGTGGTAACGCAGTCTCCGAGATAAACACCGACGATAATGACATATGCCACTTTAAAAGGAATGTCTCCCGCCATGGAAATCGCCTGCAAAATACCGATTGTGGCGGAGGAAGACTGAAGCGTGAATGCAACACCCGCACCTACTATATATCCCAAAACCGGCTTGTTTCCGAGTCCCAAAAAGAGTGCATCAATTATACCGCTCTCTTTAAGTCCGCTGACTGCTGCCGTCATATTCAAAAGGCCGGTGAAAAGAATACCGAAACCGATTGCAATATTTCCGAGGTTGTCGGATTTTTTGAATTTGAAAAACATTATGAGAATGATGCCGAGAATAAGTGCTAACGGTGCCAGCGTGGAAGGCTGAAAAAGCCTTAAAAAGAATGAAGCATCACTTTGTACGTCAAGAAGTCTGATGATCTGTCCGGTAACGGTAGTACCTACGTTTGCCCCGACAATAATACCGAGCGACTGATTAAGAGAAATAATACCTGCGGCAACAAGACCGGAAGTAATAACAATAGTAGCGGTGGATGACTGAATAACCGCCGTAACAAGAACACCCAGAAGAAAAGCTTTGACAGGATTGTCTGTAACTTTTCCCATTATTACCTTTAAAGTTCCTGACTGGCCTTCCTTTAAGCTGTTGCCCATAAGACGCATGCCGTAAAGGAAAAGTGAAAGACCGCCTAGAAGCGAAATTACATTAAAAAAATACATGGTGTATCACCTTTTGCAATATTTCTCACAATTAAACAGTTTACTATAAAACACAAATAAATGAAAGTGATTTTGATGTATGGAAGGGAAATTTATGATATAATTTCTACGGTCGGACGAATGCCGAATATTTTGCAAAAGAGCCGACAAATACGATATTTGGGAATTTTCTTTAATGCAGGACAAAAAATCAGTTCAAAAACTATATATCATAACTGCCGTGGGCGTCGCAATTTTGCTGATTCTTCAGTTTGTTTTGCATTTAATGACCCCTTTTATGAGGGACGACCTCTGGTATGCCACCAATCTCGTCACGGGTGAGAAAATATCATCAATCGGCGATATAATCGAGAGTCAAATCTGGCATTACTTTAACTGGGGAGGAAGAAGCATCAATCATGCCCTCCTTCAGGCCGTTCTTGCAAGCGGCGAAACAGGTGCCGCAATTTTAAACACTCTGGCTGCCTTAATCTTAGGCTTTGCCATCTGCTTTGTGGCAAAAGTCAAAAATCCGCTCTTTTATCTTTTGGCGGAAGCCTGTATCATCGCATTTAATGCAAGCATTTTCTTTTCAATGTTCTGGGAATCCGGAAGCGTCAATTATCTCTACTCTTCCTCATGGATTCTTTTCTATATGGCGATTGTATTAAAAACCCTGGATTCCGATTTTGTCACTTTGGCAGCACAATCAGGCAAAAAAATCTCCGGAAACAATTCCGGCGATGCCTTGAATATTGGAGAAAATCGTTCCGGGAATAATGCAAACAATATCGCAGCAGACAACAATTCCTCATCCAAAAAAACAAATATTGTAAAAATACTCAAATGCATATGGATCATCCCACTTTCTCTCATTGCAGGGTGGAGTACCGAAAATATGGGTCCTTCCTGTTTTGTACTTACTGTCTTTGCAATAGTTTTCCTTTTAATGAAAAAGAAAAAAGTACCTTTCTTTTTGTTTGAAGGTGCACTTTTCACGTTGCTTGGAAGCGTCCTCATGATCCTCGCTCCCGGTAACTTTGTCAGAAACCAGTTTGTCGAAAAAACGGATTTGGTCACTTTAATAAATTCAAGGATTGACTCTTTCCTTTTGTCAAACTGCGAATTTCTCTTCCCCACATTCTTTTTCGCAATCATAATTCTCTGCATCCAGATTTTCGTATATAAAAACGTAAAAATACGAGACATGGCTTTGTTTATGTTTGCTGTAATGGCCGAATGTGCAATGATGTTATCTCCGGCTTATCCGCAGCGCGCATCATTCGGAATCATGTGCGTGCTTATCGCTTATATCATCTCCGCGTTAAATAAAATACTTACTGATAAAAATAAATATGTAAATGCAGTCTGCATCATCGGTACTTCATCGATGTTTATATTTGCAGTCACTAAAATACTTACAGACATTTTATACAGACCTTATTAAACAGGAACTATGGCAGAAGAAAAGAAAACCCGAAAAATTAATATCGCTTCTCAGGTAATAAGCGTCGTTCTTATTGCTTTACTTTTTGTGCTTTTTTATAAGGATAACGGAAGCCTCATGCGTTCAGCTTTTTATCTTGGAATTGCTTGTGTACCTGTATTCTTAACTTTGAAATTTTATCCCGAATCAATATTCAGAAGTTTCGCTTTCTGCCTTGCCATACTTCCGTCTTTGAACCTTTCTGTTGATCTTGGCGGCAATCCGTTTGACTTTATTGGTTTCAAAGCGCTGTTTCAGGTTTGGATCACATATTCATATTTCTTTTTGATTTTTGCACCGGCCATGGTTCTTGCCGTACTTGTCGCAAACAAGAAAAATCCCGAGAAGAAAAAAGGATACAAAAAATACATAATACACGCCGTATTGATAATCCTTTGCGTAATTGTATCCGCCTTCGTTAATCCTTTAATCAATCAATGCGAATTTGCATTTAAGTTTCTTTGTATCGCAATAATAACCGACTATGTTGAGAGGTATATTTACGATGGTTACACGCCCGTATTGGCTAACCTTCCGTATTTCTTCCTTGCGTTGACAGCAATATTCAGAATCAGATGGTATTAAATCGAAGTCATTAGTCAGAATCACTTGGAATAAAACAGACTTGAAAAGTATGAATTATATGGTATTTTTATGAAACATAAAAAAGCACTTAGAATTATATTACTGATAATCATCATTCTGACCGTGACTGTTATCTGGGGACATTCCTGCATGACAAGGGCAAAATCCACAGAAGAAAGCAGTTTCGTTAAGGAAATAATTGACACTGTCGTTCAAACCGTAAGCGGAAATCAGTCATTCGCAATTCCGGAAGTGGTAATCAGAAAAAGCGCACATTTTTTTGAATATGCCGTTCTTGGTCTCGAACTTGTCATATTTATCGCACTTAACAAAAGCGTGTATTTAAATGACGATAAAAAAAGAGGTCTGATAAAAAACATTTTATGTCTTTATCCGACCGCTTTTGCAATATCACTTTTTGTGGCTTCTGTTGATGAAATAATCCAGTATTTCACCGGAAGATACAGCAGCATATGGGATGTTATGCTGGATATGACCGGTGCGTCATTTTCAATACTGATCTTTTTACTTATAAAATCTTTAATTCAACGCAAGAAATAATTACCACGCTTCGAATGTCTGAACAGCAAGCGTAAATTCTGAACTGTATCCGGCATATTCAAGTTTATAATCTCCTTCTTGTAATTCTCCAAGAAGGTTACTCTCCAATGTATAATTTACAATTGTATCGGTATTATAATATGACGTAACTCTTGCATCCGAAGGAGTAATGTCCTTATAGGAACCGTTCTCTTTTACATAGAGTTTGATCTCACCGTTTTGAATATTCAATTCACTTTCATCCACGTCATCTATAACCGTTTCGCCATCTATATTCACTCCGCAGTTTCTTATTTGAAAATCAATTTTTGTAATCTGAGGAGTTTGAACTACACCGTATAAATCGTAACGGTCCCAATCAAATCTATACTCATTAACAAAAAGATTAATTCCTTCAGGCAGGGGTTCATACCAGCTGTCTCTGTTATCTACCTGAAGCTCGGTCCACTGAACATAAGGTATGTCGGTCACGGGAGGAGTTTGTTCTTCTTCGTTTGTAATATCATTCCATACTCCGTTAGCCGCATCATAATTTTGATACTTTCTGACTATTGTATCATCGCCGAAATTGCAGAAGTTTAATTTAATATCATCTTCCGACAAATCGATATTCACTCTCTCACAGTCTTTGTCAAAGCTTATGGTTTCGGGCTCAACAATTCCGTTATCATAAACTAATTTAACATAATAAAAATGTTTCGCATCCCGTATATCCCGACTGTCATATTCAAAACCTCCGAAACGTGCGAAACCGCTTACATATTTACAATTAATAATCGTATCCTCATAATCCTTTGAGGCTTTTGTTTTTTCAAACGCAAGTATTACCGTGTTTTCACGCTCACCCTCCTCTTTATTCACACCGACCAGTCCAAAAAGGTTATTGTTTGAATAAAATGTCCAATCAGATTCATTGGTTTCAAAAGGGCATTCCGACATAATCTTGGAAGAATCTTTTCCGTCTTTACCCCCGGTCAGAATGAAGAAAATAAGCCATGCTGCCATAGCCAAAACAAATATTCCGATAATAAACGGTATCGCTTTTTTAATTTTGCCCATAAAAAACTCCTTATTTGTGCCTGCCTATAGTATACACGAATAAGGAGTTAAGTTTTATGGATTTATATTTATTAAAGTCACCAAAGGACCGGGTTAGCGAATTGCATCGTCTTTCTTCATTGCGCCTGTACCGCCTTCAACCACGCCTTCATGTTTAAACACTGCAGCGATGGTTTTAAAGAAGCATTTTACATCGAATGCGAACGAAAGGTTCTCGACATATTCGCCGTCGAATTTGGCTTTTACGGGAATCTCGAGTTCATCGCGCCCGTTTACCTGTGCCCAGCCCGTAAGTCCGGGGAGAACATCGTTTGCATGATATTTATCTCTCTCTTCTATGAGATCGTATTGATTCCAAAGCGCGGGGCGCGGGCCTATTATGCTCATCTTTCCGGATAAGATATTAAAAAGCTGCGGCAATTCATCAAGGCTTGATTTCCTTAAGAACTTACCACTTTTTAAAATATACTGCTCGGGGTTTTCCAAAAGATGTGTCGGCGTATCGTGAGGTGTATCCATTCGCATGCTTCTGAATTTCCAAAGCATGAAATGTTCTTTGTTTTTGCCGACTCTTTTTTGTTTGAACAAAGCAGGCCCCGGATCTTCAATCTTTATAATAAGTGCAATAATAAGCATGGGAAATCCCAAAAAGAGAATTCCGAAGAAAGAGCATATTATATCAATCAGTCTTTTAAAAATTTTTCTGTACATGCTTTTATCTTACTCCATTCGAAATAATTTTACAAAGCAATTATAATTCAGCCTCAATCGCACCCTTGGAATATATGCTTGTATTTCCGCTTTCGCGAATGGCTTTAATGCGCTGCATATCAGCAAGTTGTTTTACGTATTGTCTCGAGCAATTCAGAAGTCGCATTGTTTGCGCCGTATCTATAAGACGCTCTATCATGAATCCATTAATATCTTCGTAACATATGCCCGATTCCATACCGCTTTTTCTGATTTTTTCGCAACTAATGAATCTTTCCTCATCCCACTCAATTCCGTTGCCTCCGGGAGACACCTTTGCCTTTTTGAATGTCTCTTCATCGCGAAGTATTTTACCGAAGGTTCTTTTATCTTCGCATATTTCTCTTATATCTACCAAACGATTGACACCATCTTTAAAAAATACAAGTGCTCTGAATCCTTTCAAAGACATCACATCGATAACACTTTGGTTAAGTCTATTCTGTATCTTTGGAATAATATCTTTCTCCGATACTCTCACAACATACAATTCATCCTGTGCGCATCGTCCATTGCTTAACTGCAATAATTTGCACTCGTCGTAAGATTTTAATCCGTTTTCTTTTAATATGCTTCCAAGATTCTGCCTCTCGTAAGGAATGATTCTTTGTTCGACAAATTTTCTGCTCCATACAGAGTCTATGTCATATTCACCTCTTTTTACATGACCGGAAAAAATAAAAGGGGCACTCCACTCATCAAGTTCGTCAAGGAGTCTGGTGAAAAACCTTTTACTTTTTTCATAGTAAAAAAGATACCCTAAAAGTTTTCTTTTTTCTGCCTTATTACGAATTTCGAATACTGTCAAGGTTACACCACCTTTCCCATATCATTTTCTTAATCATGCGTACGTACTCTTTTCCGATAATTCCATCTATACCTTCAAATATGGAATTTAGTTCAGTCTTTCCGAATGACGGATACCTTTTTAATATTTCCTTTGGAATCAGCTTCAGATTACTCAAAGAACTGTCCGTTCCAATAAAACTTTGGATTTTCTTATCTTCCATAACATCAAATGCCTTCAATTCATTTAGTGTATGGCATCTGCATACAAGACTTAATCCATGATCAAAAAGAGGCGCTACCCGATCGGTGTGTTTTTTATGATCTCTTAAGACCTCTATATTGGCACCATGTCTGTCTCTGTTAAGAACAAGATAATCAATCAAAAACATGTCATACACATAGTTCTCCCAGCCCTTATTCCTGCAAAAATCCAAAGGAGATTCATTGTCTTCTTTTTCCATGGCATAATAATCCTCTAAAGATATTTTGCTCTCGCCTGACTTTTTAAAATCCTCGGATCTGCAAAGGTATGTCTCATAATCCTTTCCGTCTACACAGACGGCAGCATGTATCAAAGTGTAGTTTAAGTGTTCTATCTCAAGTATATTCAATAATCTTTGAACAATTATCTCATTTACGCATTCATGACCGACTATCCCTTTTACAGAGTCATAATCCGAGAGTTTGTAATATATTTTCTTTTCGCCTGATTCTTCATAGGATTTCAAAAAAGAACCCGCAGTTCCCGATGATTTGCGCGTTTTACTCCAATTTAAATATCTTAAATCCTGAATTTCTCTGATAATATCTTCCATGCTTTTCCTCGATTTGATTGACGCTTGTCAAGTACTATGCAAATATCTTAAAAAAATACTTGACGAACGTCAAGTATTTTGAGTAAAAGATACATATTTTTATATTTGAAAAACAGTTTGAATACTAACCTATTTTTCAGCTTTCATAGCATTAAGAATCACGCTTTTTCTTGTTGCAACATAAGCAGGCTCCGCCGGTTTAAGCCCCTCAAGTCTGTAAGGGATTCCTAATGCCTCGTATTTTTTCACACCCATTGTATGATACGGGAGGACATCGAGCGCTTCCAAAGTTTTTAGAGTGGAAAGGAATCTTCCGTACTCTTTTAATTCTTCATCATCATCCGTAAGGCCGGGCACACATACGAAGCGGACCCACATTTTTTTGTCGTGATCCGAAAGATATTTTGCAAATGCCAAAATGCCGTCGTTGTAATGTCCGGTGAGTTCCTTATGTCCTTCTCTGTCAAAGCGCTTGATATCAAGCATGACAAGATCCGTTACCGCAAGAAGAGCATTTATTTTTTCCAAGCTCGTTTCTTTATATTCTTTATTATTTATTTCCATTTTGGAAACTGATGTCGGTTCATCCGTTTTTTTACATTCATCGCAAGATTCGCTTTGAATCAGACTTTGGCTGAACAATATCCCCGAAGTATCAAGACATGTATGCACACCCTCGTTATGAAACTTCGTAAAAAGCTCAGTGAGAAAATCGATCTGCATCATGGGTTCACCGCCTGATGCGGTTATTCCGCCCTTGGCATAGAATGCTCTGTTTCTATTGAACTTTTCGAATATTTCATCGACGCTCATTTCGCTGCCGCCGTTTACATCCCATGTGTCGGGGTTGTGACAGTACGCGCATCGCATCGGACAGCCCTGAAAAAAAACGACGAACCGCACTCCCGGTCCGTCGACTGCTCCAAATGTTTCTATTGAGTGAATTCTTCCGTTCATAAACGGTCCTTCCTTAAAGCACCGACCGCATTCGCGGCCGGCACGCCAAATAATTACAACGATTCGTGGAATGTACGGGAGATAACATCCATCTGCTGCTCTTTGGTAAGCTTTATAAAGTTTACTGCATAACCCGAAACACGGATTGTGAGCTGAGGATATTTCTCGGGATTTTCCATTGCATCAAGAAGCGTCTCTCTGTTAAGAACGTTAACGTTCAAATGATGTCCGCCCTTGGTTACATAGCCGTCAAGAAGTGAGATGAGGTTTTCAATCTGAGCTTCGTTGGCATCGGGTGCTACGTATACCTTATCAACTTCTTCGTTTATGCAATCTTCTCCAGCAGCCTTGTTGGCTGTATCTGAAAATGAATTATTCTCTTCGGCAACTGCATTAATTGCTATGCCTGCGCCTTTTTCGTTATCAAATTTAACAAAGTTATCATCAGTCTTTCCGAGTGCGGAAGGAATGATTGAGAATGTATTTGAAATACCGTCCTGGGCATCCTTGAAAGGAAGCTTTGCAACGGAAGCAAGCGATGCAACGGCACCTGATGAATCTCTTCCGTACATGGGGTTGGCACCGGGTGCGAAAGGAGCGCCCTTGGGACGTCCGTCGGGTGTTGCTCCTGTGTTCTTTCCGTATACGACATTGGATGTAATCGTAAGAACGGAAGTAGTGGGTACGGAATTACGATAAGTCTGATGTGAACGAACCATGTTCATGAAGTTGGAAACGATTTCTTTTGCAATCGAGTCAACTCTGTCATCATCGTTGCCGTACTTGGGATAATCACCCGTAATCTTAAAGTCCACAATGATATCGTCATCATCACGGATGGGCTCAACCTTGGCATATTTGATGGCGGAGAGCGAGTCTGTAACTACGGAAAGACCTGCAATACCGGTAGCAAAAATTCTTGTTACGTCTCTGTCATGAAGTGCCATCTGAGCACGTTCGTAATTATATTTATCATGCATGTAATGAATGATGTTAAGCGTATTTACATAGATACCCGCAAGCCACTCCATCATGAATGTGAAACTGTCCATAACGGTATCGTAATCGAGCACATCGCCCTGGTAACGACGAAGAGCGATAGGTCCGACCTGCTTTTTGGTAATCTCATCCACACCGCCGTTAAGCGAGTAAAGTAGACATTTTGCAAGGTTTGCTCTGGCTCCGAAGAACTGCATTTCCTTGCCGAGCTTCATGGATGATACGCAGCATGCGATAGCGTAGTCATCACCTTTGTTAACTCTCATCAGATCATCGTTTTCATACTGGATTGCCGATGTCTTGATTGACATTCTCGCACAGTATCTCTTGAAGGGTTCAGGGAGCCTTGTGGACCAGAGAATCGTAAGGTTGGGCTCGGGAGCCGGTCCGAGATTCTCAAGTGTATGAAGGTATCTGTAAGACATCTTTGTAACCATGTGACGTCCGTCAATTCCCACGCCGCCGATGGATTCCGTTGCCCAAATGGGGTCGCCGGAAAAGAGTTCGTTGTACTTGGGTGTTCTTGCAAACTTAACGATACGAAGCTTCATAATAAAGTGGTCGACCATCTCCTGAATCTGACGCTCGGAGAATGTACCGTTTGCAAGGTCTCTTGAAGCATAGATATCAAGGAATGTGGTTGTACGGCCGACACTCATTGCGGCACCGTTTTGCTCCTTGATAGCCGATAAATATCCGAAATATATAGCCTGAATGGCTTCTTTTACATTGGTTGCGGGATGTGAAATATCACAGCCGTAGGACTCAGCAAGCTTCTTCATGAGTTCGAGTGCTCTTACCTGCTCGGTGAGTTCTTCTCTGGTTCTGATTACTTCGTCATTCATGACTTTTCCGCAGGTGTGTTTCTGACGAAGTTTGTCTTCTATCAATATATCGATTCCGTAAAGTGCGATACGTCTGTAGTCGCCGATGATTCGTCCTCTTCCGTATGCATCGGGAAGTCCCGTGATGATATGGGATGAACGGCATGCACGCATTTCAGTGGTATATGCGTCAAAGCATCCGGCATTGTGTGTCTTTCTGTAATATGTAAAGAAATCCTTGATCTCGGGATCTATCTCATAGCCGTGCTCAGCCAATGCCTGCTCAGCCATTCTGATACCGCCGAAAGGATGAAGCGGTCTCTTGAAAGGTTCGTCTGTCTGAAGACCCACAATCTGCTCCTTTTCCTTGTCAAGGTATCCGGGCTCATGCGATGTAATCATGGATACGTTTCTTGTATCCATATTGACTGCGCCGCCCTTTTCACGCTCTTCTTTGGAAAGTTCCATTACCTGTTCCCACAACGCAAGTGTGTTCTTTGTGGCAGGCTCTAAGAAGCTTTCGTCTCCGTCATAGGGAACGTAATTTTCCTGAATAAAATCTCTGACATTAATTTCTGTCTGCCATTTGTTTCCTTTAAAATCTCTCCACTGCGGAATCATTTCACATCTCCATTTTCTTTTCAAAAAAACATCTTACTCTTCCCATTATATGAATATTATTTTTTTAATCAAGAGGATTTTTATCTTTTAACCACAATATAATGTGTTTTCAAAAAATGCCTGCACAATTTCGTGTATTTTTGGGCATATCGAACATAAAAATGCCACTTTCCGGATTATATTTGAACAATTTGGATATTATCCCGTCAAAAAAGGTTTTATTTTATGCCTTCTTATATTAAAATGTTTCTGTAGGCATAAACAGATTTTGAGAGGTTATCATGAAAAAACAAAAACTTTTATCCGTATTACTTACAGGAATCATGGTATTTTCGTTTGCCGGATGTACCAATAACGCTCAGGTACCGGACGGACCCGTTGTTCCGGGCGATGTCGAAGAGCCTCCGACAGAGAGTTGGGAACTTCCCGAAGTTAACTGGGGAGACGGACTTTTCGACGGAAAGACCTTAATAGATGATCATTTCGAAGACGACGAAACATTCTCCTGGGGAACATATTCAAACGGCGGCACGTTTAATCTTTATACCGAAAACGGAGAAATGGTCGCAGATATCGAAAACACGGGAAGTCTTGATTATGCTTGTCAGCTTTACAGAGATGATTACGAACTTAATCAGGACGGTGTCTATGAAATCTCTTTTACAATACGAAGCGATATCGACAGACTCATGCAGTGGAGATTTCAGATAAACGGCGGCGATTATCACGCTTACTATATGGAAGATCAAGTTCCTATCGGACCCGAGCCGCAAAGAATTACAGCAACTTTCACGATGGAGGAAGAGACGGACCCCGCTCCGAGATTTTGTTTTAATTTAGGATTTTTTGACGGTATGGACAGTTCAAAAGCTCACAAAGTTTATATAGATGATTTTAACGTAACTCTTAAAGATGCAAGCAATGCCAAGGCGGCTCCCGAAGAAAAAGGGCCCGTTGCGCTTAAGGTTAACCAGGTAGGATACAAACCGGACGACATCAAAAAGGTTGTACTTGCTTCCAAAGAGAGAATCGATACTTTCAATATATGCGATGCTTCCACAAACGAAGTTGTATATACAGGTAAATTTGCAGAAGAATACGTAATGTCGACAAACGGTGACGGAAAGACATTTACGGGTGATTTCAGCGAATTCAAAACACCCGGAAAATACTACATTTGTGCTGAAGGAATCGAAGACAATTCCTATACTTTCCAAATAGCCGACAATGTATTTGACGATGTGGCAAAGGCAACAGTCAGAATGCTTTACTTACAGCGCTGCGGATGCGAAATCACCAAAGAACTCGGCGGAAAATTCGCACACGATGTCTGCCATAATACCGATGCTAAAATCTACGGAACAAATGATTATATCGATGTTTCCGGCGGATGGCACGATGCAGGCGATTACGGAAGATATGTGGTTGCAGGTGCAAAGACAATCGGTGATTTGTTCTTAACTTACGAAGACTGCCCGAATGCTTCGGGTGATGATTATGATATCCCCGAAAGCGGAAACGGCGTTCCCGATATTCTTGACGAAGCAAGGTACGAGCTTGAATGGATGCTTAAAATGCAAGCTGATAACGGCGGTGTTTATCACAAAGTAACCTGTGCCGTATTCCCCGGAACGGTAATGCCTGAAGAAGAAACAGACGAGCTTATCGTATGTCCCGTATCAACGACAGCTACGGGAGATTTTGCCGCAGTAATGGCAAAGGCAGCAAGACTTTATAAAAAATATGATGCGGAATTCGCCGATACATGCCTTGAAGCAGCTTTAAAAGCATATGCATACATGGAAGCAAATGCAGAAGCAGACGAAGTCGGATTTACCAATCCTTCCGATATCTCAACAGGTGAGTATCCCGATGATCATAATACAGATGAATATATCTGGGCGGCTGTAGAGCTTTACCTTACAACAGGCGATTCAGCATATCTTTCAACAATCAGGTTTCTTACCGAAAAGACTTTCAGAGCCGGTCTCGGATGGGCTGATATGGGCGAATATGCTATGTATGATTATCTTAAGGTAAAAGGAATGAAGGAGCCTCCGGTAATCAACTCGGCCAACATTCCCGAAGACGGCAGCGAAGCAGTACCTACCGATGAAGAAATCAAGGCCTTCTACGATGCTTTGGACGATAACGATTACATCAGAATCAAGTTCTCTGAAAAGATGAATCTCTTCGCATCCACAGCACTTGAGAATTCCACTACCGATCCTTACTTCTCTTCACTTCGAATCTATCCTTGGGGAAGTAACATGACCATCGCCAATAACGGTATCTTATACAGAATGATGTATAACCTCACAGGCGATCAGATTTACAACGAATATGCAAGATACCAGATAGATTATCTCCTCGGTGTCAATGCCGTAGCTTACAGCTATGTAACAGGTTATGGCGATCATGCGGCAGAAAATCCTCACCACAGACCTTCACAGGCCAAGGGAAGCGCAATACCGGGTATGCTCGTCGGCGGACCAAACTCCACTCCCGCAGATCCTTACGCAATCAAAGTTCTTTCCAACAAAGTCGGAGGAAGCTGCTACGTAGACAACGACACGGCATATTCCATCAATGAAATCACAATCTACTGGAATTCGCCATTAATATATTTATTACAAATGTATAAATAAAAACTATGCCGGATATCGATTGATATCCGGCTCTTTTTATCTCTCGGCCCTCATGGGGTTGTTAAGGAAGTCATCGTATGTAAGTCTGATGCCTTCTTCAAGTTCTGTCTTGTATGTCCAGCCAAGCTTTGCGGCTTTGCTTACATCAAGAAGTTTTCTCGGTGTGCCGTTAGGCTTGCTCGGATCCCAGAGGATCTCGCCTTCGTAGCCGACGATTTTGGCTACAAGGTTGGTTAATTCTTTAATGGTCAATTCTTTGCCCGTTCCGGCGTTTACGGTCTCGTTACCGCTGTAATTGTTCATGAGGAATACGCAAAGGTTTGCGAGGTCATCAACGTAGAGGAATTCGCGAAGAGGTGAACCGTCGCCCCAGCATGTTACCGACTTAAGACCTGCTTCCTTGGCTTCATGGAAACGTCTTATAAGTGCAGGAAGAACGTGTGAATGTGTGGGGTGATAATTGTCGTTTGGTCCGTAAAGATTGGTAGGCATTACGGATATGTAATCAGTGCCGTATTGCTTGTTTAAGAACTCGCAGTATTTAAGTCCCGATATCTTTGCAAGTGCATATGCCTCATTGGTCTTCTCAAGTTCCGAAGTCAAAAGACAGTCTTCTTTCATGGGCTGTGGCGCAAGACGGGGATATATGCATGATGAACCGAGAAATTCCAGTTTCTTGCATCCGTTCTGCCAGGCTGAATGAATTACGTTCATTTCAAGTGTCATGTTGTAATACATAAAGTCTGCAAGTGCGCTCTGATTGGCTTCAATACCGCCGACTTTCGCTGCAGCAAGAAATACATATTCGGGTTTCTCTTCATCGAAAAACTTCTCAACAGCTTCCTGTCTGCAAAGATCGAGTTCTGCATGAGAACGCGTGATTATATTGTTATAACCTTCTTTTTGAAGCTCACGAACTATCGCACTTCCGACCATGCCTTTGTGACCGGCTACATATATTTTCGCATTTTTATCCATCATTTTTATAAAAGCTCCTTAAACTCAATACTGTAATGATAGCACCAAGAAGAAAGACTCGCAAGGAATGAAAAACTTAATAGAACCAAAATACACCTAAATCCAAGCAGTTCAATTATCATTTAATCATGTTTCTATTCTTGGGCATCAATCATTTATCCAACAAATCGACTAACTTTCCGATGCCCGCTTTAGCGCGCGCTTTTCTTCGCTTTCCTACCGTAATATTGTACTTATCGATTATCTTATCTTCCGGCACGTAATCGCCAAGGATTTCGTCTGCTTTTTTTATTATCTCATTGTAGGATTTTATATCGACTCTGAAGTAATCTCCCGCACCGTTTACGAGTACCAGATCTTTTTCTTTATCGTCCGTCACTCCGCAGAGTGTACCGTAAGGAAGCGTGGAATAACATTTAAATTTCCTGTCAAATAAATACTCTTCGTCGCCGCCGAACATCGCATAGCTCTTTATATTTTTAAGATATACGAAACGATCGAGCATTCCGTTTACGTATAATTTCTTAACTTCCTTTAAAGTCTTGGCATCGTAAATCGTGAGAGCGCCGTCATAGTTTTGCACGGAATAATATTTTCCGTCATCGGATTCAAGCACTACGTATACGGTCTTTTTATCGACATCAATCTTATCGAGAAAATCAGGATTTGAAATTTGGCTGCTTTGCACAAATTCATCAACTCCCGTCTTTGACAAGACATCCGCAAATTCTCCCTTTTCTTTTTGCATGACGGTTATATAAGATGAATCTTCTTCGTACTTAACATAAAGATTATCTCCTTTATTTACCGCATAAAGAAGTTTTTTGTCGGATTTTTGTGGGAAAAGTTCCGCGGTCAAATCCATGCCATCATAGAAGAAACCGTTTAAAAGAAATACTTTTCCGTTGGAGTCGATTAAATGAATATCTTCGTCTTCGACATATCCGTTCAGAATCATCGTGGCTCTTGAAAGTGTTCCCTGAAGATTTAAATCATAATCAAAAATCATGGCCTGGTTATTGCCGTAAATACAGTATTCGTAATCTGATAATATTACCTGATATGAATCCGACGTCTCTACAAGTTTGCCAAGCACTCCGTTTGCGGATGTTGAGTTTATTACATCATACCGTAAAAGATGAGTAATCTCATGAATCGAATCTTCCTCCTCACCCAAAAATGAAACAAATACATAATCTCCGCTTGTGGCAAGTGCCGCGTTGGAGCCGATATTCTTATCTCTTACAAACATGTCAATGTCGCCGGTATCCGTCTCAAATTGGCAAAGTATTGCTCCGTTTGCGGAAGGATCTTCCTTAAGAGCAAATGTGCAATAATTTTCATCCGAAGAAAAAGCCGAATCAAGGTAATTCCAGTATTCGTTCGGATTCAATCCGTAATCGAAGTAATTAATCTCATAATAAAGACTGTCAGCCTTATATGCCTTAACTCCGTATGTCGAAAACGTAAATGTCATTCCTTTTGAATTCGCGGATTCAACATTTCCGCAACAGTCTTCAAGTACTTTTTCCTCCTTGGAAACAAGGTCAAAATATACAGTCTTTTTTTCATCCACAAGATATCCGATTGAGTAAATAAGACCTTCGTTTCCCGAAAAGTCCATATCGTAAAGACCGACGGCATTATTCGAATATATTATTTCGTTTGTCTCTATATCCACGATGTAGAGTTTTTCGTCAAAGCCGTAGAGAGCCATTTTCTTTTGATCGGGTGAAATAACATAATCAATAATCGATGAGGGTATGGATACCAGGTTTTTGGGCACATAAGAATCAGACGCTCCATACACATTCATCGCATCCACAAGCGCTCTGTAAGCATCTTCGTTATAGTCCTTTGTCTCTCTGTCGGGAAGCACGCTTCTTGCGACATATATTGCATCAAGGCGTCTTCCGCTGTCATAGAGTTCGTCCGCGGCCGAAGCCATGGAGGATGCATATTTATCCTGAATTATTTTATTTTGCTTCTGTATGCGAACAGTGAAAAGTATGCAGACCAGAGCAAAAAGAGCCACAAGCGCCATGACGATTTCCATAAGCACTATGCGTCTTTTTATCTTCTGCTCCCTGTGTCTTTGTTTTAAGTCGTCGTAATTTAATCCGAATATTGCGGCGCAAAGCTTAATAACGACATTGTCCATCGCTTTTAAGCGCTCTTTATTGGTATTTCCTCTGCAATCTGCGGCAAGCGGTTCTCTGGTGCGTCTTATCGTAACTTCTTTGCCGTCAAGATCCTTTTCCATCACATCTTCGTAGGTTAAAATCTCCGGGAATGATTCATCCGGCTCGCCTTCCGCAAGCACCAAAAGAACATGCTGCCTGTCATGTGTGGCAACGAATGTTTCAACTTCTTTTTTACACCAAGCGGAAAGAGGAAGACGCGGAGTACAGATAACTATCAGAAATTCCGAATTGGCAAGCGCCGCCATAATCGGGTCCGAAAGATTGTCCGACAAGGGCAGTTCGGCCTCATCCCTGAATACTCTTTCTATCTTGGTTTTCTTAAGATTTTTATTCTTATAAACTGATTTTGGAAGTTTAAAATTTTCGAGTTTTTTATGAAGATTTTCAGATACAAAAGAATCGAGTTCACAATGTCTGTAGCTTATAAACGCATCGTATTTTACACTGTCAAGGCCCATTTTTATTCCCCTATTTGTTTATATGCAAATCAAAAAAGCATCTGACGATATTATACCATCAGATGCCTTTACTCTCAATAAAACAAATCTGTGTTTTTAATAAGTGTTTCAGCCGATTCTTGTGCAGTTTCTTCCGTCGGATTTAGCCTTGTAAAGAGCTTTGTCCATACGGTCGAAGGCTTCGTTGAAATTGTCTTCCTTGATAATCTGTGTTATACCGCAGCTGCAGGTAATATTGCCGGCAACCTTGAAATCTTCGGCTGCAACTTTGCTTCTGATTTCTTCGGCATATCTTTTGGCGGTTTCACTGTCTGCATCATAGCAAACTACCACGAATTCTTCGCCGCCCCATCTTCCGATAACGGAGTTCTTGCCTTCGAAATGCTGTCTTAACATATATGCGAAATGCTTAAGTGTCATATCGCCTACGGCATGTCCATGCTTATCGTTGACATTTTTGAAGAAGTCTATATCAAACATCATCATTGAGATATGTCTCTTGGTACGTCCGACTATCTCGATGCTGTTGTAAATTTCAGTTTCGATTCTTCCGTGGTTAAATACATCGGTGAGTGCGTCCTTGGAAGCGAGTTCCTCGTATTTCTTAAGTGTCGACATAAGCTGTACGGAATTCTCGTGAATATCCTGTACCATGAAGACATAACGGAAGTCTTCTTCGCTGTTTGTGGTCTCGGCACGGGAGAAAATAAGTTTAACCCAGATGAATTTGCCTTCAAGGTTTTGCATGAGGCAGTCAAACGAGGATGTACGTCCCGGCATGAGATTCTTTTTCAAATACTCGGGATCCGTTCTCTCGAGGAACATTGACTGATCGTCGGGCCAGATCATGTTGACAATCATCATTCTCCACTCGGAGTATTTGATGCTCGAATGCATTGTATCATCGGAGATTTCTGTAATACTGATACTGCTTGTGGAATCCTTGAACAAATCGATATACATCGAGAAAAGATATGTGTTCTGGATGGTGGTAACTTTTTCGTTGGTGAAGAAATCCTTCATGTATTCGCTGTTGTCGAGTTCATCAAGGATGATGAGGTAATAGTTCTCTTCAACGGGATAGATGGTCATTTGAACCGCGTGTGTATTACCGCCCTCTTCAATTTTAAGTCTCTTGGAATATTTACCGCTGAACTTGCCGAATGTAGGAATAAAAACCTGATAATCTTCGGTAACTTTGTCCATGGAATCATTTAAATGGAACCAGAGTTTTTCAATCAAAGCCTTGTAACTTCCCGTTTCATCGATAAAATCGGTAAACATGCCTCTTTTTACGACAGTCTTGTATATATCCGTCTCGGCATCTACCAAGAGAACCGCATCAAGATTGGCCTTGATAAATTGCGTGATTTCTTCAATCGTGTAATCAGTAATATTCTTTCCCATGTAAATTCCTCCGTACACATTTTCTCCAATATTTTATGTTATCGGCAATTTTTTCTTAAATGTTTACAACAAATTTTCATTAATAATTTATAGGGTAAAAATCTTATTTGCGTATATTTTTTTACGCGCCCTTTTATTGTATAATTAGAAAAATCGAAGTTTTGGGGAGAAAACATGATCAATAAATTAACTGAGAGCATAAACAAACATTTCATAGGGCATGAGGACGTTACGGAAAATGTCGTAATATGCCTCCTTGCGGGCGGACATGTGCTGCTTGAAGATGTCCCCGGTGTCGGAAAAACCACCCTGGCTAAAACTTTGGCAAAATCAGTGAATTTAAGCTTCGGGCGTATCCAGTTTACTCCCGACACGCTTCCATCCGACGTAATCGGTGTTGAAATATTAAATACAAAAAAAGGTGATTTCGAATACAGGGAAGGTGTAATAATGCATCAGCTCATCCTTGCAGACGAGATAAACCGAACTTCGCCAAAGACCCAGTCAAGCCTTCTTGAAGCCATGGCGGAAGGATACGTAACCATCGACAAGGAGAGAAAAAAACTTCCGGAACCTTTCATGGTTATCGCTACCCAAAACCCGATTGAATTTCTTGGAACCTACCCTCTTCCGGAAGCGCAGATGGACCGTTTCATGATGAGACTCTCAATCGGTTATCCAAAAGCCGAAGGCGAGATCGAAATGACTAAAAAATTCCTTGACGGCGAAATAAATGAAACAGTCGAAAGTGTCCTTGATGCGACAAATTTAATCGAGCTTAAAAAAGAAGTCGAAAAGGTCGGCATCGTGGATGATGTCATAAAATATGCAAACGACATAATCGCCATGACTCGAAGCGAAAAAAGCTTTGTAATGGGAGCATCGCCCCGTGCCATGCTCCATCTTGTGCGTGCCGCTCAGGCAAAAGCCTTTATCGCAGGGCGCGATTTCGTAACACCCGATGACATAAAAGCCGTTGCAATCAATACTTTGCATCACAGACTGACTCTTACATACGAGGCAAAGATTGCAGGCGAAGATATCGACAAATTGTTAAAATCCATAATTCTTAAGGCAAAAGTGCCGATGGTGTAAAATGCTTAGAAACCGACTCATAGTACTGGGGCTATTTATCCTCTCTTTAGTTGCTATATCTTTTTACGGCGGCCCCGTAACTTACGGGTTTTTCTTTCTTTGTCTTTTAATACCCATTTCCTCTTTGGCTTATTGCTTTCTTGTATATTTCAGATTCAGAATTCTTCAGCAGATTGTTACCAAAAATGTCGTGGTCGGAACACCGACAGACTATTATTTCAGACTGCAAAATGAGGACTTTTATACCTTCTCGGGAATAAAGGTCGAATTCTTCTCGGACTTTTCAAACATTGATGAACTGGCAGAAAATCACGAATACGAAATCCCGCCTCACACGGGTCTTAAAAATGAGACATCATTAACCTGCAAATACAGAGGCGAATATGATGTCGGAATAAGAAATATCATAGTGACGGATTATTTTAAAATCTTTCGTTTTAATTTTCCAAACAGAGAGAATTTAAGAGCCCTTGTGAAGCCGCGTCTTGAGATACTCGACTCATTAGAGCATGAATACTCTGCCGATGTATTTAAAGATTCAAGTCTTAATCCAAACGTGCCCGACGTGCTTGTCAGAGAATATGTTCCGGGCGATGATTTACGAAGCATCAACTGGAAAATGAGCGCGCATCTTGGAAAGCCTTATGTGCGTACAAAAACAGGCGAAGAAAGCACAGGTGTCGGAATCATCATGGATTCCTGCCGATACAGCAATAACCCTTCCGATTATCTTCCTCTGGAGAATAAAATACTTGAGACCGCCCTTGCTGTTTCCTATTATCATCTCTCAAATGGGATCACAACAAATATCCATACTTTCGAGAAAACAGCGAAGCAATATCATTTGCAGGGCATCTCTTCTTTTGAAGATTTCTATGCGGCAATGTCGGATTTTTCTTTTGATGAAAACAGCACTTTAAATAAGCTTTTCAAGTCCGCAAATACAGCAAATATCACATCATGCAGCATGGTGTATTTAATCGTGCATGAAATAAACGACGATGCTTTGTTTATGGTCAACGAACTTACCAAAAATCAGACGCCGGTCGTCATTTATCATGTATGCGAAGATACCGGAAAAGATTCCGTTAATATCGGGAAAAATACAATCGTAAAAAGAATCGGCTACGAAGACAGATTAAAGGAGGTGCTTTAATGGTTACCATCCTTTATGAGCTTTTGTATGTCTTAACTGCAGCATCCGCATTACTCTCCGTTCTCTCAGGTGTAGTGGGTCTTGGGAAAGTTAGTTTCCTGCTCTTTTTGCTGCAGCTTACAATCGCACTTCTTTTTGTACTTTTTAAAAACAGTTCGTTAACGGGAAGACTTGTATCAGCAGGGATTTTTTCCTCATTAACCATATTCATAATTATACTTTCAAGATACGAAGCATTCATCGGAAAAGCCGCGCAAAACATAAAACTTTTATGGCTTTTAGCTTTCGCGACAGCGGCATTTATACTCGGTGAATTAGTCGCATATGTCAGGGTGTTTGGAATAGTCGTTTCCGCTCTCTCTTTCGCCGCATTAATCCCCGCTGCAATATTAAAATGGGATATCGGCAAACTCCTTGTGGCTTCGATTTTCTTTTTGACGCTTTTAACCATCGCAAACGAAACGCAAAGAAGATGGAAAAAATACGGCAACACCGAATTAAAAACTCACATGGTTTTTATCGCACCTTTCCTCCTTCTTATCGCTTCGCTCGTTTTCTTATCACCCGCTCCGAAAACTCCTTATAAATGGCCGATTGTTAAGACTGTTTATAGAAAGACAAAAGCACTGATTCAGGATATTCAAATCAGAACATCTATAAGAAAAGACGAAGACTATGTGGAAGGTGTAACAGGTTTTGCTGATGATAGTTATCTTGTCGGCGATGTCAAAAAAAATAATGAGCGTGTGCTTGCGGTATTCAGCATTCCAAAAGAAACAGAGCATTTAAAAATCGCAGGCAAAAATTTCTCGACATTTACAGGGCGAGGATGGATTGACGATGATAAAGATTTCGCACCCGATTCAATGTTTGATTCCATCGGGCTTTTGGCTTCCTTAAGTGAATACACGGATACTCCCGAAGATTATGTGATGTGGGATGATATGACTATCGAATATGTCCAAATGAACACATCATATGTCTTTACACTGCCAAAATCCGTTGTCAGAAAGAGCAATTTCCCGATTTTTAATTATAATATTCTCTATAACGGTTCCGATGTATTATGGCCTGAAAACAGAAGCTACAAGACAAGATACAGTATGACATATCTTGTGGTAAACAACGATAATGAGAAATTCAAGCAATTTATAAAGGACGGTGCCGCACCTTCAAAAGAAGCTTACGATGAGTCTTTGTTTCAGTTTGGATTAAGGAAAGACAAAGAATATACTTACGATAAATTTATCGACCATCAAAATTATATAAAGGATTTTTACTGTAAGGACGTTAAGCTGTCGGACGAATTGCAAACCTATATGGATGAACTTTTAAAAGACTGCGATTCCGACTATGAGAAGCTTGTTCGAATCGATGCTTTGCTTAAGACTTTTGAATATTCAAGCACTCCCGGTGCCGTTCCCAAAGAGATCACAAACGAGAGCGAATTCTTAGACTATTTTATACTTAAAGAACGAAAAGGATATTGCAGTTTCTTTGCTACTGCTTTCGTGCTTTTGGCAAGGTCCGAAGGCATTCCCGCAAGATACGTGCAGGGTTACAGCACTCCGACTTATTCGTATAAATCACTTTATATAACTTCCGATATGGCACACGCATGGGCTGAGGTTTATTTTGACAACGCAGGCTGGATAGCATTTGACCCCACTCCCGGCTACGGCGGCGGATCATACTGGAGCGCAGCATCAAATGACGCGACAATCCCGGTATTTGGCAATTATGATCCAAAAGACAAACCGGAAAATGCTGCCCCTCTTCCCGAACTACCTGAGACCGAAGAGGAGCCCAATGCTTTAACAATTAAGTGGTATATGATTGTGATTCCTGCCATTTCGGGAATCGCAGTTATCGCACTCTTCTATACTTTGTTTAGAATCAATGCTCTCATTCGATTTAAAAAGCTTGATTATGATAAGCAATTTGTCATTATCTGCCGGCAAATCTTCGCCATTTTAAAACTCCTTGGAATGGCAATTGAGGATGGGGAGACAATACAGGAATACAAGAGGAGGCTGAGTAAGGAATATCCTGAATTTGAATTCGTTTTCCTTGATGATTTGGAAAAATATCTCTATGACACAAAGAAGGAACTAAAAAAAGGCGTTACAGAGAACGCCTTAGACAATCGCGGTAAACTTTTAAATAAGCTTAAAGAAAAAACTTTGATAAGGTATTTAAGATATACTCTTTTTCATGCTTCTTTTGGAAACTAATGAAATTCCGACTGCTTCGTCTTACTGAATTCATTCCATTAACTCCAAAATGAACTTCGCATTTCGATTAATTCACCACATATGTCGCATCATTTTTTGAGAGCAGATAAATACAGTATTGATTCATACTTATGCCTTCTTGTTTTGCATGCACCGATAAAGATTTATGGAGACTTTTGGGCATCCTTATTTTAAACTGTCCCGAATACTCAAGCGCTGAATCATCCTGTTCAGGTTCAGGTATTTCCACCTTATCCTTCAATGCTGCTTCCAACCAGGCTCTTTTTGCATCTTCTGCATTCATTACTACTTCTTCAAGAGAATCCGCACACGTTATACAGCCCGGCAACTCAGGGTAGCGCGCTCCATATCCTCCCTCTTCCGTATCCGGAACAATTTCTAATCGATAAGGAAGAGAAAGATAATAATCAATCGTTTTCTTCATCATTCACCTCATCTTCACTTGCTTCAACAACCTCTTTAACCATAAGAACATATACGAGTTTAATTGGCTCATGAACAGGAATGGTAATTGGTGTACATCCGTCTTTTCTGAATGTGCGATGACTGCTTCCGCTTCCCGGCTCGTACATCTTATATCCATATGCTTCCAGAACCTTTTTTATCTCATCAAATCGAAGATTCTTATTCAATAATTTGATTCGTTGTAATAATTTATCAAATTTAGACATTTATTCTCTTCACTTTCTATTATATTTGGTGTCATATATGGTGTCAATAATTATCCGTTTTATTCATTTAATACTACTATACGGATTTGAATGATAAAATTTTTTATTTATTTTTTAAAGCTTCGGCATATCCCATCAGTCTGGCTTGTGTGGCTTTATCCATCGAATTATAAGTAGCTATCAATCTGCCGCTTTCAGTCTTGGAATCAATTACATACCATTCCTGAGGCTTACTTCTATCGCCATGTTGCTCAACCCCTGATAATAACCATTCCGGTGTAACATTCAATACCTTACAGATAATCATAATTTTTTCAGCAGTCGGATTCGTTTTCTTTTTTCTCCAATCACTTACCGTGCTTTGAGGTATACCTGTCAATTCTGAAAACTGTTTTTGTGTCATATCTAATTCTTGCATTTTATCAAAAATCCTGTCACGAATTGTCATAAACGTACCTCCATACAAATCCTACTTTACGGATTTTATCATTCATTTAAAAACCTGTCAACCATGCAGTAATGCAAGGCGACAGGTTTTAATTTTACTCCCCTTCATCCATCATGTATGAGAATATAAGATAGGCGGTTTTGAGGGCATTGTGTCTTATCCTGCCGTCTTCGATGGAGAAGATGTTGTCGGCGATGACAGTGGTTTCTTTGTCGTTGACACCCTCAATCTGAACGATGGTCTTGCCTTCTGTATCGAGGTATTTTTTCTTGACCTTATTGTCTACTTCACCGTTATTGGCAATGACGATGTCTATCTTTCTTCCGTTAAGATAATGATTCAATACGTTTATGTGATCGCCGACATTGTAGTCGTCAGTTTCGCCGGGCTGTGTAACAAGGTTTGAAATGTACATAAGCGGAGCCTTGGAAGCATTCAGCGCATCGACAACTTCCTTTGCAAGAAGGTGGGGTAAGATACTCGTATAAAGGCTTCCGGGGCTGAAAATTATAAGATCGGCTTCTTTGACCTTGTCTTTAACTTCCTTGCAGATATGAATATCGTGATCATAGTAAAGCTTCTTAATCTTCTTAATGTTTGCACTCACACTCTCTTCGCCAAAATATTCTTTACGGCTTCCCATACCTACAAGCTCAACTTTCTCTTCGGTAAGAGGCAAAACCGTACCTTTTACCTGAAGGAGCTTTGCCATGTATTTGGTAGCTTCAGAAAGGCTGCCCTTGGTATCAATCAAAGCCGCAAGCATGATGTTGCGAACAGGGTGATTGTGAAGCGTACCTTCTTTGGAAAAACGGTATCCCAAAAGTTCCACGAAATCGGAATCCACGTTAGCCATCGAAAGCAAAACCTTACCGATATCACCGACAGCAGGGATATTTAATTCTTCTTTCAAAACACCCGTCGAACTTCCGTTATCCGATACTGCAATAACAGTCGTAACGTCCAAGGGAAATAATTTAAGGCCGGAGAGCAGGGATGAGAGTCCCGTACCTCCACCGAATACTACTACTTTTTTCATTTCTTTGCTCATACGTTTATCCTTGTATTAATTCATTATATTGAATATTAATTATCAATTTTTATATGTGTATTCTTCATACTCGTAAGTATATTCTTCAATCAGAAATTTTTTGCCGTCTTCAACTTTGTACCTTAACGTACTCGTGATGTTTCCATGTTCATCATATACATGCTCATACTCATAAACTGTCAGAGAACTCCATCCGTTTTCTTCGCGTTCTGTTTGATATCTGGATTCATATTTTATTAAATCTCCGTGTGAATTGTATGTATAATCACTTCCGTTTTTATATCTTCCGTTTTCGTAATAATCTCTTTCTTTGATCAGTTTTCCGGAAGAATCATACTCATATGTTTCTCCAACGAAGATAATTTCTTTACCGTCAAATTTATCATATTGCGTTCCTACAAGTACTCCATTAGAATCCTTGGCATACTCCAGACGATAAGCAATACTGCCGTCATAAGAATACATAATCTTTTCTTTTAATAAGCCCTGATCGTCAAATCTCTCTATTCTGTCATAACTTCCGTCATCATTATATTCAATATATTCTATCCTTACTCCATTATCGTTATATTTCATTGTATTGATATGTGAATGAGCTTTACCGTTAGGATAATAAATTCTGGTTTCTTTTGAAGGATATCCGTTTATATCGAATTCCGTCTGAATTATGCTAATTACTTCATTGGCTTTAATATCCGTCAGCTTTGTCGTTAACGGAAATTCATTGCTCATTTTTCCGTATGTATACTCCTCAACCATGCAGTAAGTCCAGTAATCATCTTCCGATTCAGGATCATAAGGCTCTGAAAAGCTTCTGCTTTTTAAGGTCATCTTTGTCTTATGATAACCTACATTCTTCTCGCCTGTATCAGTGGATTCGTTATTTTGATTGTTTTGATTATTGTTATCCCGGTCAGTATTGTTGTTATTATTGTCAGTATTATTGCCGGGATTCTGATTTTGGTTATTGTTATTGGCAACATCCGTTGCAGTATATGAACCCTTATTGATATTGTAACTTGCACAGATATCTCCGAATTCCTTGGAATTTGCAAAGCCTGCGAATACTTCATCCCTGGTCATTGCGCCTGTATTAAGGGCATTAAGCCAGAGGCTCTTTCCTTCGACATCCGATGCTCTTCCCATGAATGCTTTGTAAAGGTTTTCCACGTATTCATCATTGCTTAAATTTTTGTTTACGTATTCGTCACTCTTTATAAAGTTTTTCGCGCACTCTACTCCTGTGAGTTCTTTGCTTAGAAGCTTGCTTACCCAAAGGATGTGGCCGTCCATGTCTCCTCTTCTTCCAAGACATGTCTGATACATTCTCTCAACAAAAAGGTTAACATCATTCTGCTGAAATATGTCGTATCTTGCATCATAGAATCCGGCTGTAATTCCGTAGTTTTGACAGATACCATAGAACTCTGTCGAATTGGCAAAACCGGCAAAGATTTCTTCTCTGCTCTTTCCTCCTTCAAGCAAACCTACCCAAAGATTGTATCCGTCTTCATCGGGTTCTCTATCCAAAAACAATGTATATAAATCCTTTACAAAGGCTCTGTTGTCTTTGTTCTTGGCAACATATTCATCGCTGAA
>Ga0129307_1000277_pt1 | contig 88746 bp, 77 predicted proteins | sample P1105metagenome_FD_94437 | JGI IMG/M metagenome (GOLD analysis project Ga0129307, IMG submission 94437) | Capybara group fecal microbial communities from Wisconsin, USA - P1105 metagenome | ecosystem: Host-associated > Mammals > Digestive system > Large intestine > Fecal | place: USA: Wisconsin...
ACATATCTTTTCGCTTGCATGATTTATGTAAATACTATAATATTCGTCCGATTTTGCTTGTATCGAACAAGCCGCAAAGACTTCTGCTTAGCAGATAAATACGGTAAAACTTACTAGAAGGAATATGGCTATTAAACCTGTAAAACGTGTTCAGACAAATCGCGCTCATCGTCTTAATGATGAAATTCGCGGCGTAAAAGAGATTCGCTTAACGGATGAAAATGGTGAACAAATTGGTATCGTGTCAATTCAAGACGCGTTGAATCGCGCGGAAGAAGCTGAGTTAGACTTAGTGGAAATCAGTCCGAATGCCGAACCGCCGGTCTGCCGTATTATGAACTATGGTAAGTTTATTTACGAAAAAGAAAAAGCCGCAAAAGAGCAGAAGAAAAAACAAAAAGTCGTGCAAGTGAAGGAAATTAAATTCCGTCCGGGCACGGATGAAGGCGATTACCAGGTCAAACTTCGCAGTATTTTCCGTTTCCTGGAAGACGGCGATAAGGTTAAAATCACGGTGCGTTTCCGTGGTCGCGAAATGGCGCATCAGGATATCGGTTTAGACGTGTTGGAACGCGTAAAACAGGATACGTCCGAAATCGCCATGGTTGAATCCGCACCGGGCAAATTGGAAGGTCGCCAAGCCGTTATGGTTATTGCACCGAAGAAAAAATAAGATTCCCTTGCATAAGACGGACGAATTCTGTAAAATTCGTCCGTTTTTTCATATCGGAAAAACAAAAGTGATCAACAGGCCCAATTTCGCAGCCTGATTCGCTTTTACGGCATTTATGCCAACATGAGAGATGAGCAGCGCTTCAAAGTAAAAGTGCGGTCAAAAATCACCGCGTTTTTCGCCTGATTATCAAGTTTTCACAAACAATGCGGAGTTTTTAAACAATGCCTAAAATTAAAACTGTACGTGGCGCCGCTAAGCGTTTCAAAAAAACAGCTTCCGGCGGTTTCAAACGTAAACAATCTCACTTACGTCATATTCTGACTAAGAAAACCACTAAACGTAAACGTCACTTACGTCATAAATCCATGGTTGCAAAAGCGGATAACGTTTTAGTCGTTGCTTGCTTGCCATACGTATAAACCTTAGCGGTTTATCGAAGTTTAAACCGACGTACGTCAAGTGAATTTTAGTTATTAATAGATAGTAGGAGATTAAATAATGGCTCGTGTAAAACGTGGTGTTATTGCAAGAGCACGTCATAAGAAAGTTCTTAAGGCTGCTAAAGGTTATTATGGTGCACGTTCACGCGTTTATCGCGTTGCGTTCCAGGCGGTGATTAAAGCCGGTCAATACGCTTATCGCGACCGTCGTCAACGTAAACGTCAATTCCGTCAATTATGGATTGCGCGTATCAACGCTGCGGCACGTCAAAACGGTTTGTCTTACAGCAAATTCATCAACGGCTTGAAAAAAGCGTCTGTTGAAATCGATCGTAAGATTCTTGCTGACATCGCTGTGTTCGATAAAGTTGCATTTGCAGCTTTAGTTGAAAAAGCAAAATCTGCTCTTTAATTGTTAAAGAATAGAGAAATTAGGACGCTAAAAAGCGTCCTTTTTTATGCGGAACACATAATTTTTGTGATCTACTTTGCATTTTTAACCTTTGCCGATTGCCAAAGTAAGCGAAATCTTAGATGATTGAACCGACATGAAGAACAAGGCGAAAGCCTTGCAGTGTTGTAATTAGACCAAGAGAGGTATCGTATGGAAATTGGTGTGGTTAAATGGTTTAATAATGCGAAAGGTTTCGGCTTTATTAATGCGGAAGGTAGCGATGAGGACATTTTCGCCCATTTTTCCGTGATAGAAATGGATGGCTATCGTTCTTTAAAAGCGGGGCAAAAAGTAAATTTTGAGGTGATTCGCGGCGATAAAGGTTCACATGCGACTAAAATTATTCCTATTGTCGAATAATTAATAACTTCGCCCCAATGAATTAAAAGTTCGTTTAATCAGAAAAATATCAAAGTGCGGTGGATTTTCGGCATGTTTTTTTAGTGAGGGTGGCAGGGCACAGAAAAATGGTATGGCAGATAAAATAGTTGTTAATTTGCCGGAAACCTTGCCTGCCGCATTCCAAAAACTGTTAAAAAACCAGCGTACTTTTGCTTTCTGATTCATTCTTCCGGCTCAATCATTTCTTTCATTTCCGTCTGAATACGGCTGATAATATCAGTGGGCAGTACGACATGGCGACTTTCGGCCAAACCTTGGGCGATATGGCTGTGCAGGTAAACGGCACTGCAAACGGCTTGTCGGTAATGGTGCGGGAACTGTGCGATGAATCCCGCCAGCATGCCGGCCAAAGTGTCGCCCATACCGCCGGTTGCCATGGCGGGCGTGCCGACGTTAATGCGTTGAGGTTCGCTGCCGGCAAGATAAAGTTCGGTGCCGTGTTTTTTCAGGACAACATCAATCCCCAGTCGCTTGACTGCAGTTTGATTGCTAATTTCCGTTTGTTGCAAAGGCGCCAGGCCGGATAATCGTTCCCATTCTTTTTGATGCGGTGTCGCCAATGTTTTCAATGCAGTCGGTGATTGAGGATTTCGGGCGAAAAGCGTGATGGCGTCGCCGTCTAAAATCAATTTCTGATGATCGGCGATATTAATCAAAACGGTTTGCAACAGTCGGACCGATATTGTTTCCAGCCCCAACCCGCAGCCAATCAGAATGACATCCGCACCTTTGATTTTACTTATCAGCAAATCGTTATTTTCCCAGTTCAGCACCATGGCTTCAGGCAGCCGGCAGTGAAGAGCGGTGTGGTTGACTTCATCTGTCGCCACCGTGGTCAGCCCGGCGCCGGAACAAACCGCCGCCTGAGCCGCCAGCATAATCGCTCCGCCCATATTGCGATTGCCGCCGATTAACAGCAGGCGGCCGTAGTCGCCTTTATGCGAGATCGCTTTGCGTGGCGGAAGCCGGTGGGCGAGCTCGTTAAATGTCAGCATTTTCATTATTTTTTCCTTACGAAAAGTGTTGAACGAGGGAAGCGGACGATTATCTTTTTCATCAATAAATTTCTGATATTTCAATCGATTACATTTGCAGCAAGACAACTTTCCAACGACCGCGACATGTAAAAGTGCGGTCGATTTTTTCAACGTTTTTTGCAGGATTTCATTGAAACATATTTGCTTTTTCAAGGATTGTCGAACGGTTTGGCGACCTATTCAAAGCAATGGCGATATTCCAGCAATTGAGCTTTGGTTAAACTGAAAACGCCAACGCCGCCGTTTGTTAATTCCAGCCAGTTAAACGGCACTTCCGGATATTGCTCCATGAGATGAACCATGCTGTTTCCCACTTCGCAGACCAATACGCCGTCATCCGTTAGGTAATCGGCGGCTTGTGCCAGAATTCTTTTGGTGATGTCCAGCCCGTCCGCGCCGGAACCCAACGCTAATTCAGGTTCGTGATGAAATTCTTCCGGCATATCGCTTAAATCTTCCAAATCTACATAAGGCGGGTTGGTGACGATTAAATCGTATTGATCCTGCGGCAGGTTTTCAAATAAATCCGATTGTAACGGAAAGACGCGGTTGAGCATATTGTGACGTTCAATATTAATTTCCGCCACGTTCAACGCATCAAAAGACAAATCCACCGCATCCACTTCGGCTTGCGGAAAAACATCGGCACAGGCGATGGCGATACAACCGCTGCCCGTACACAAATCCAGAATGCGTTTCGGCACATGAGATAACAAACCGTTAAAATGCGATTGAATCAACGCGCTGATTGGCGAGCGAGGAATAATAACGCGTTCATCTACGTAAAATTCCAATCCGCAAAACCACGCGCTGTTAACCAGATAGGCCACCGGAATGCGCTTGGCTAACCGTTCGGCGACCAAGCCGACGATCAGCTGCTTTTCCGACGGTGTTAAATTGGTATCAAACAGTTCGTTAGGCAAATCCATCGGTAGATTCAGGCCTGCAAGTACCAGTTGTAAACTTTCATCCCAAGCGTTGTCCTGTCCGTGCCCGTAATAAATGTCGGAGCGGTTAAAATTGCTGTATGTCCAGCGCAGATAATCCTTCAACGTATGCAGATTAGCCGGCACATCGTCCGCTTCGATTAAATCCAGTAAATCTTGGTTAAATGTTTCCATCGGTGGTCACCTTGTGAGTAAAATTCAGAGGGATTATATGCTAAAATCCGTTTCGGATTCCACCAAAGAGGAAAAGAATGTTAAAGGAAGAGGATATCGCCCTGTTCAGAGAAAATATTCGGGGCACTAAAAAATTTAAACAGAATACTTTTGTGACGTCGCGCAAGGTTAATACGAAGAAAAAATCCGAAGTGCGGGAAATCAGAGAAAAGCAGGATACGCTTTTTTATTTTTCTGACGAATATGAACCGCTGTTAGACGAAGAAAGTGCGGTCAAATATTTGCGAGAAAATGAAGATAGTTATTTATTGAAACAGTTGCGTCGCGGTGATTTTTCGCCGGAGCTGTTTTTGGATTTGCACGGATTGACGCGCGAACAGGCGAAGCAAGAGCTTGCCGCATTATTGCAGGCATGCGTGGATGAACATGTTTATTGTGCGAGTATTATGACGGGATACGGCACCTTTACCCTGAAAAAACAAATTCCGCGCTGGCTGGTGCAACATCCTCGGGTACGTGCATTGCACCAGGCACCGAAAGAATGGGGCGGCGATGCGGCGATTTTAATTTTAGTCGAGGTTTAATCGTATAAACTCGGCGCGGTTTTATCGGGACGCGTTTTAAACCGACGATGAAGCCACATATATTGTTCAACGCCTTTCATAATTTCTTTTTCCACGAGCTGATTCATTCTGAGCGCCACATCATGCGGATCAGCTAAATCCGAAAAATCCACGGCCGGTGAAATGCTGACGGTATAGCCGGAGCCGTCCGCATTACGCAAAGGGGCGAAAGGAACTACTTTGGCATTGGGTACCGCATGAAGTAAAAAGTAGGAACCCGTAGTGGTAGCTGCGTCGGGCACAGCGAAAAACGGTACGAAAACGGCATTCTTACGACCGTAATCGTGATCCGGCGCGTACCAAATGGTTTCGCCGCGTTTTAGGGCTTTCACCATTCCGCGCAAGTCTTTGCGATCCAGCATATCTTTATTGGAACGTAGCCGTCCCCAAACCTGCAACCAGTTAAACAGCGGATTATCATTAGGACGATATACGCCGATTCCCTGATGGTGAATCCCTACGATTCGCGCCCCTAATTCCAGCGTTAAAAAATGTACGCCGACAAATATAATTCCGTTATTTCCTTGATTTTTAAGGTGTTCCAAGCCTTCGATTTTTGACCATTTACGTATACGGCGATCCGACCAAAACCACGCCATGCCGGTTTCGATAATGGCCATTCCCACGGAATTCAGATTTTCCTGCAGAATTTGTTCGCGTTGTTGTAGCGGCATATCGGGAAACGCCAGTTCAAGATTGCGCCGCGCTATTTTAGCCCGCCGTTTTCCCACTTTGAGTTTTGAAAATAACCAACCAAGCCCCAATCCGATTTTACGCAGAATCGGGTAAGGCAGACAGAGAATCAGCCAAAACAGTCCCACGGCAAGCCAGAATCCCCAGTGTTTTGGGAGCAGATAGGATTTTTCGAATTGTGGTAGATGATTTTTCGTCATAATCGATTAAATTTCACTTAATGACGGCTGTCCGTGAATTTATGGAACATCCGGGCCGTAACACAAATGGAAGAAAAGTGCGGTTAGTTTAACGTAAATTTTACTAAATTTTAAGCCAAAGCCTTTCCGCCTGTGTTAAAATCGCGCGTAAATTTTTGAAAAACAAAAAAGGATTCGAAAATGGCGCAGTATTCAGCACAATTTCCGCATGCAAAAGTTTTGGTGTTAGGCGATGTTATGCTTGATCGTTACTGGTTTGGTGCGACCGACCGGATTTCACCGGAAGCGCCGGTGCCGGTGGTGCGCGTGAAAGCAAACGAAGAACGGGCGGGAGGCGCCGCCAACGTTGCGATGAATATCGCTTCTTTAAATGTGCCGGTACGGTTGCTCGGTTTAACCGGAAACGATGAGGCGGGCGACGCATTAACCGCCTTGCTTGAAAATCAGAAAATTCATTGTGATTTCGTGAAACTGGATTCCCATCCGACAATTACCAAGCTGCGCATTTTATCTCGTCATCAGCAACTGTTGCGCCTTGATTTTGAAGAGAATTTTAATAATGTACATAGCGATCATCTGCTTGTTAAATTGAAAAGTGCGGTCAAAAATATCGGTGCTTTGATATTGTCGGATTACGGCAAAGGTACACTGAACGATGTGCAGCATATGATTCAAATTGCCCGTCAGGCAAATGTTCCGGTGTTGATTGATCCGAAAGGTACGGATTTCGAACGTTATCGCGGCGCGACCTTATTAACGCCGAATATGTCGGAATTTGAAGCGGTGGCGGGAACATGTCAATCCGATGAGGACATCGTAAAAAAAGGCTTAAAAATGATTGCCGATTACGATTTAACGGCGTTATTAGTCACCCGTTCGGAAAAAGGCATGACCTTGCTGCGTCCGAATCAACCGGCTTTCCATTTGCCGACCGAAGCAAAAGAAGTCTATGACGTGACGGGCGCGGGCGATACCGTGATTTCCGTGCTGGCAACGGCGCTGGCGGACGGTCGTTCTTTCGAAGAAGCCTGTTATTTGGCGAATGTGGCGGCCGGTATCGTGGTGGGCAAATTGGGTACCTCTACGGTTTCTACCGTCGAATTGGAAAATGCGATTCACGGGCGTACCGCCACCGGTTTCGGTATTATGTCGGAAGCCGAGTTGAAAAGTGCGGTCAAATTAGCGAAAGATCGCGGCGAAAAGGTTGTGATGACCAACGGTTGTTTCGATATTTTACATCCGGGACATGTTTCTTATTTGGAAAATGCCCGTAAGTTAGGCGATCGTTTAATTGTGGCAGTGAATACCGACGCGTCGGTGAAACGTTTGAAAGGCGAAACCCGCCCGATTAACGATTTGGCAAGTCGCATGGCGGTATTGGCGGGATTATCTTCCGTGGACTGGCTGGTTCCCTTTGATGAAGATACGCCACAACGGTTAATCGCGGAAATTTTGCCGGATTTATTGGTAAAAGGCGGGGATTATAAACCGGAAGAAATTGCCGGTTCCAAAGAAGTTTGGGCAAACGGCGGCGACGTATTGGTACTGAATTTTGAAAACGGTTGTTCAACCAGTAATGTGATTAAAAAAATTCAGAAATTGAAAGATTAACTGTGAAAAAGCCCGATATTTAATTTCCAGGCCTTTTCACGGGAGCAACATAGAAAAAGGCAAGATTTTCATCTTGCCTTTATTTTTTAGACATTCCGTATTTTAGAATTTCGGCGAATAATAACCGCCCATTGAACTATAAATCGCGTTTTCGTTCTGAATGACGCTATATTTAGCGTTCAGAATGGATATTTGCGAGGTTTTTTCCGTATTCGCCGCATTTAACCATTCGCGTAATTCGGATACGCCCGCGTTATAACGGTTTTGATAATATTGCGTGATACGTTTATCGTAATCATATTTTCGCTGTAAATTCGAGAAGTTTTGTACCGCTTGATTGTAGGCGAAATAATTGGTATCCACTTCGTTTAACGCAGTAGTGATACCTTGTTCGTAATTTACCCGCGCGGTCTCGTAAGCAGCTTCCGAAATTTTAACGTTCCATCTTACGTGATTCCAATCCAGGAACGGCAAGCTGATTCCCAATGTTCCCGCTGCGGTCGGATTATCAAAGGCGTTGCTGACTTTGTTGTTGCTTGAAGACATAGAACCGCCGAGCGAAACGGTCGGGAACCAGGATTTCTGCATAGCTTTGGCGTCTTTAAACGCGCTGCTCAAACGGAACAAATAACCTTTCACGTCCGGACGATTGGCGATAGTAGATACCGGCACGTTTAAATTCACAGTGGTGGTTTTAACATCCAGAATATGAGGGAAATTGATGTTCAACGGCGCATTCGGTTTTAAATTTAATAAATTGCGTAATGTTTGTTCCGCCGTTTTACGCTGCGTTTGATAGGAAATTAAATTATTACGCGCGGTTAAGACAGCTTGTTGCGCCTGATCCGTGCTGGCGCGATCTTCTACGCCCTGATTCAAACGGTTTTGCATAATGCTGTTAATGCGTCCGTAATAATCAATGCTGTCGTTTGTAGCGGCGATGGCGTCATTCAGATAAGCAATCTGGTAATAAGTCACAACCACGGAATTAATCAGCGATAAACGGGTGGCTTCCAAATCCTGTTGGGTCGCTTTGTAAGTCCATTCGCCCGCGTCCGCCGCATCCGCCAAACGACGCCATAAATCCAGCGTATAACTCACATTTAAAGAACCGCCGTGGCTGATGGTGGAATTCGCGCCGGTGTCTGTTCGGCGGGAAGCGGAAGAGGAGGTGGAACCGCTGAAACTCGGGACTAAATCCGCACCCAATAAATTCGCCTGATAAAGTGCGGAATTCACGGAAATCGCCGCTTTCGCCAAGTCTTTATTGTTTAACAATGCCTGTTCTACCACGCGGTTTAATTGTGCGTCATTGTAGAGCGACCACCAGTTTTCTTTAATATTGTATTGATTGGTAATCTCTTCGTATTGTTTGTAATCGTCTTGGCTTGCTTGGTAGCTGTCATTGATATTGGCGCAGCCGACCAACGCCGTTGAAAGGAGAACGCTGAAAGCAATTTTATTCAGTTTTAACATGGATATTTCCTTATAAAAGTGGGAAAGTGCGGTCAAAAATTAGCGAGTTTTTTGACCGCACTTCAGGCAATCTGTTTATTAATGAACGTTCGTTCAGTCGTGGCGTATTGTAACAGAATTTTTTCATTTTGCTACTATTCACGCGCTAAAGCCGTAATCGGATCGAGTTGAGCGGCTTTTTTCGCCGGCATATAACCGAATACGACACCGATTAAGGTCGAGAACAACACCGCCGCTACAATGGAAAACGTGGAAAACGACATAGTGAAATCCGTCATAAAGATATTGAATAAGCTACCGATAATGAGAGAAAGCAAAATGCCGGATACGCCGCCGATCATACAAATCAGTACGGCTTCGATTAGAAACTGCTGCAAAATATTGCTTTTACGCGCTCCGATGGCCATACGTACGCCGATTTCCTTGGTGCGTTCTGTCACCGACACCAACATGATATTCATCACCCCGATGCCGCCGACAATAAGGGAAATAAAGGCGATGGAGGAAATCAGTAATTTCATGGTGCCGGTGGTGCTTTCAATCGTCTGTTTAATCGTATCGCTGTTCATAATGAAAAAGTCTTTCTTGCCGTGGCGGACAATCAGGTAATCGGTCAGACTTTTTTCAGCGACGGTTGTGTTGACGTTATCCGCAATTTTCACGGTGATAGAACCGATTTTTGTTCCCCCTGTCACTTTATTCATTACCGTCGTATAAGGCGCGTAAATATTTAGCGAGCTGCTTGCCTGACTCATTTGACGATCCGTCACAACACCGATAATTCGGAAAGGGCGTTTGGCAAACATGACAATTTTGCCCAAGGGATTTTCATTCGGAAAAATCGATTTTTTTGAGCTTTCGTCCAACAAAGCGACTTGCGCGTTTTCATTGATTTCTTGTTGAGTAATGGAACGTCCCATCACAAGTTTCATGCCTTCCACATCGAAATATTGCTCGCCGATACCACGCAGGTTAGTGGAGGTGAAAGATTGATTGCCGTAAATCAATAAACCGGTGGAGGAACTGTTCGGCGTGACACTTATCACATAACTTTGTTTAGCCAATGCATTGGCGTCGTTTACCGTTAAATTCTGCATTTGATCCGCCCGCCGATCGCCAAATCCCGTCCCGTTAAAAATGGTCATGGTGTTTGTACCTAAGCCGCTGATATTAGACAGAATTTTTTGTTGCGAACCGTTTCCTAACGCTACGACGGACACCACCGAGGTGATCCCGATAATGATGCCCAGCATGGTCAGCAAGGAACGCATTTTGTGAGCGATAATGGCGCTCACCGACATCCGAAACGCTTCAATCAGCTGATCTTTACTGAAACCGAAGCGGGATTTAGAAATTTTAATATTTTCGACCGCACTTTTTACCGACGATTTCTGGTTGTCGCCGATAATTTCGCCGTCTTTAATTTCAATGACGCGATTGGCGCTCGCCGCAATGTGGCGGTCGTGAGTAACCATAATAATGGTATGGCCTTCGTCATGCAGTTGACGCAAAATCTGCATCACGTTTTCGCCGCTGGCAGAATCCAATGCGCCGGTGGGTTCGTCCGCAAGAATAATTTCACCGCCGTTCATTAGCGCGCGGGCAATACTGACACGCTGCTGCTGACCGCCCGAAAGCTGGCTCGGTTTGTTTTGTTCTTTGCCGTCTAATCCGAGTTTTTCTAGCAATTCTTCCGCATGAGATAGACGTTCGGCTTGAGATTTTCCGGCGTAAATCGCAGGTAAAGCCACGTTTTCCTGGGCCGTGAGGGCGGACAGCAGGTTATAACGCTGGAAAATGAAGCCGAATTTCTGGCTGCGCAAATCGGAAAGCTGATCGGCGGTCAGTTCCACGGTTTCTTTACCGTCGATTTTATAAGAACCGCTGGTTGCCGTGTCCAAACAGCCGATAATGTTCATCAGAGTGGATTTTCCGGAACCGGATTGTCCGATAATCGCGACAAAATCGCCTTTTTCAATGCTAAGAGAAATGTTTTTCAAAATATGAACACGATTTTCGCCTTCACCGAAATAGCGATTAAGGTCTTTTATTTCGATAATATTCATAAAATTTTCACCGCACTTTGAGTTGCGTTAGAACATACGCGGACCGCGATTCATTGTGCCGACTTTTTCACCGGCGGCGACTTGTGACACGATCACTTTTTCACCTTCGTTTAAACCGGATTTAATTTCCGTTTGAAAATCATTTTGCACGCCGATCGTCACTTCGCGTTCTTCCGCTTGATTTTTGTCATTCAAAATATTCACGAAATATTTCTTGTCACGCTTCTGCAATGCCATATTGGAGACAAGCAACACGTTTTGGACATTTGCAATTTTTATCGTATTTTCCGTGGTCATGCCAATGCGTAAGACGCCGTCGGTGTTATCCACTTCCATGTTGGCATAATAATAAACCGCCGATGTTGAAGAGGACGATGACGAACTGCTGCCTGAGCTTGAACTTGAAGAGGTTGAACTGGCGTCCGTGCTGTCTGTGGTTGCGGGATCAATACTGTTGATTGTCGCGTGGTATTTGGTTGAGCTGTCGGACAAAATAGTAAATTCCACTTCCTGCCCCGCTTTGACTTTAGTAATGTCGCCTTCCGAAATTTCAGGTTTGATTAACATTTTTTGCAAGTCCGCCACGGTGACGATGGTTGGTGTGGTTTGATTGGCGTTGACCGTTTGCCCTTCGGAAATCGGGGTCGAAATTACCGTTCCGTCGATAGGCGAGGTAATTTTAGTATAACCCACATTGGTTTCCGCCGTGTTTACCTCGATTTCCGCTTGTTTGATGGATTCTTTTAACGCGTCGATTTCGGCAATCGCGGCGTCCAGCGTATTTTTGGCGCTGTTCACGTCATCCAAAGAAGCGGCTTGTAATTTGTACAGTTTCGATAAACGGTTATAGCTCGATTGCGCCACGGTGTAAGCGGTTTGTTTCGCTTTTAACTGCGCCTGATAACTCGCCAGTGCCGCTTTGGCCGTATTTAAGCTGTTCACCTGAGTGGTGGAATCAATATCGGCGATCATATCGCCCTTTTTCACTTCCTGACCCAATTTCACATACAGTTTGGTAATTTTACCGGAAACCTGCGCACCGACATCCACTTCATTCGAGCTTTCAATCGATCCCGATGCTACAACGGATTTTTCTATATTGCCGCGCTGAACGTCTTCGGTAAGAAAAGTCGGACCGTTTTCTCCGCCGGACATAAAAAAGTACGCACCGCTTGCAATAACGACGAGTAAAATTGCGATGATTAAGTTTTTTTTCTTCATGATTATTTCCAATATATCCGTAAAACTCGGGCAGAGTATAAAAATAAAAACTTAAGAGATTCTTAAGCATTGGCGGCTAAATCGTTTTTATGACCATTATTCCGAAGGATTGTTCGGAGAATATGAAAAGTGCGGTAAATTTTAGCATAGTTTTTTCCGGAATATACGTGATATTTTTTTGATTTCATTGGGCTTTCTCAGCATAATGAACGGACATTCAGGGAGTGACGATGAAAATATTGGCAATATTATCGGCGGCTTTATACGCCTCAAGTGCGGTCGCTTTTTCCGTTATTTTGGATACGGGCCACACCGAAAAACATTACGGTGCCGTCAGTCCGTTCAATAAGACGGAATTCAGCTATAACCAAGCCATGGTGACGACGCTACAACGTCACATTTTAGCTCGGAAGCTTGATGTCGAACTGGTGCCGAATACGCAGCCGGATTTAACTTTGCAACAGCGCACGCTTTACGGAAACAAAACGGATTTGTTCGTCTCCATCCATCATGATTCGTTTCCGCCGGAATTGAATGCGCAACGTGAAAATTTGTCCGGCTTTTCGATTTTTGTGTCGCAAAAAAATCCGAATTATCCGCAAAGCCTGAATTGCGCAAGAGCGGTGGCGACGCGGCTAATTCAAGCGGGCGAGCGCCGTTCCCGTTATCATGAATCGGATATTGAAGGCGAACGAAAAACCTTGCTTGATGAACGCGGCGTCTATCGTTACGATGAGTTGGCGGTATTGAAAAACGCCCGTTCGCCCGCCATCCTGATTGAAATCGGCGTGATTGCCAATCCGTCGGAAGCGAAACGGTTGGAACGGACGGCGGTTAAAGGGCAAATCGCAAAAGCGATCAGCCTTGGCATTGCCGATTGTGTAAAAACTCATTAAAAATCGCCCGCACTTTAAATTCTGCCGTAAAACCTGTAGAATACGCGGCATTTCAACGACCTATTTTTTATTACCAAGAAACAGTTATGCCAACAGAAAATATCACATTAGCAAATGCGGCGGGAAAAGAGGCGACTCCAACCAATTTTATCCGCCAGATTATTGACGAAGATCTTGCCAGCGGCAAACATCATAACGTTTACACCCGTTTCCCGCCGGAACCGAACGGTTATCTGCATATCGGACACGCGAAATCAATCTGTTTGAACTTTGGGGTCGCGCAAGATTATCACGGCAAATGTAATCTGCGTTTTGACGACACCAATCCGGTTAAAGAAGATGTGGAATATGTGGATTCCATCAAACGGGATGTGGAATGGCTTGGATTTGAATGGGAAGGCAAACCGCGTTATGCCTCGGATTATTTTGATCAGCTTTACGGTTATGCCATTGAATTAATCAAAAAAGGTTTGGCTTATGTAGACGAGCTTTCGCCGGATGAAATCCGTGAATATCGCGGCACTTTAACCGAGCCGGGAAAAAACAGCCCTTATCGCGAACGTAGCGTAGAAGATAATTTGGCATTATTCGAAAAAATGCGTAACGGCGAATTTGCGGAAGGCAAAGCCTGTTTACGGGCGAAAATCGATATGGCGTCGCCGTTTATGGTGATGCGTGATCCGGTGCTTTATCGGGTAAAATTTGCCAGCCATCATCAAACCGGCGATAAATGGTGCATTTATCCGCTGTATGATTTTACCCACTGCATTTCGGACGCCATTGAGCGGATTACCCATTCGCTTTGTACGCTGGAATTCCAGGATAATCGCCGTTTGTACGATTGGGTGCTGGAACATATTTCTATCGAACGTCCGTTACCGCATCAGTATGAATTTTCACGTTTGAACCTGGAAGGCACATTGACATCCAAACGTAAGTTATTGAAACTGGTGGAAGAAGGCGTGGTTGACGGTTGGGATGATCCGCGCATGCCGACTATTTCCGGCTTACGCCGTCGCGGTTATACGCCGGCGTCGTTGCGTGAATTCTGCCGTCGTATCGGCGTGACCAAGCAGGATAACGTGGTGGAATTCAGTGCGCTGGAAAGCTGTATTCGCGACGATTTAAACACGCACGCGCCGCGCGCCATGGCGGTGATTAATCCGTTAAAAATCGTGATCGAAAATCTTGAAGCGCCGGAAACGCTGACGATGCCTAATCACCCGAATCGTGAAGAAATGGGAACCCGTCAGGTCCAGTTAACGAAAGAACTTTACATCGATCAGTCGGATTTCCGCGAAGAAGCGAACAAACAGTATAAACGTTTGGTGTTGGGCAAAGAAGTTCGCCTGCGCAACGCGTATATCATCAAAGCGGAACGGGTCGAAAAAGATGCGGAAGGTAACGTCATTTGCGTATATTGTAGTTATGATCCGGAAACCCTCGGTAAAAATCCGGCCGACGGGCGCAAAGTGAAAGGCGTGATTCAGTGGGTTTCCGCCACGGATTCTCTGCCGGCGGAATTCCGCCAATATTCCCGTTTATTCACCATGGCGAATCCGGGCGCGGAAGAGGACATTATCGCCGCAATTAACCCGCAATCATTGGTGGTGAAACAGGGATTTGTGGAAAAAAGCGTGGCGAACGCCGAGCCCGAAAAAGCGTACCAATTCGAACGGGAGGGTTATTATTGCGCGGACAGCAAAGACAGCCGTCCGGGACATTTGGTGTTCAACCTGACCGTTAGTTTAAAAGAGGGGTTTTAAGATGAAAAAAATGATTTTGTTAGTGGTGACGGCTGCATTTATTGCCGCTTGTTCGCAACCGAAAGATATTTATATCAACGGTTCGGAAGGTTCCCATTCCGGCTTAAAATATAACAAAGCCGATAAGTCCTTTGACTTAAACCGTTAATAAATATGGAAAAAGTGCGGTCGAAAAACATCAAGTTTTTTGACCGCACTTTGTTTTATCTCAAATTTAATTTGTTCCGAACATATCATGCAGCAAAAAATAAACGTAGAGCCGGAATTCTGGAAACATAAGTCTCTGCAGGAGATGAACGAGGCGGAATGGGAAGCCTTGTGCGACGGTTGCGGAAAATGTTGTTACCGCAAGTTTATCGAAGGTCGCGGCAAACGGAAAAAACTTTATTACACCCGAATTGCCTGCAATTTGCTGGATCTGAAAAGCGGTCGCTGCAGCGATTATGCCAATCGTTTTAAACTCGAACGGGATTGTACCAAGCTGACTAAAAAGAACCTGCCGGATTTCGGTTGGTTGCCGGCAACCTGCGCTTACCGCTTACTTTATGAAGGCAAACCTTTATTCGATTGGCATCCTTTAATTTCCAACGATGAACGCTCGGTAGAACGAGCGGGAATGTTGATTGAAAACGGCATTCACGAAGAAGATGTGATTGACTGGTTTGAATTTGTGATTGATGAAGATCACAAAACTGCCTAAAAACCATTGTATTTATCGGTTGCTTGGTTAAAATGTGATTAATTCGTTTTTACGGGGCAACGCTATGATGATTTCTCAACAGCAAAAAAATCTGGCGGAACAAGCGGGAATTGCCGTTTCTCACTATTCCATTGATGGGGAATTGATTTATGCTTCGCCTGAAACGATTAATTATTTCACCGCACTTTTGCAGCCGGCTAAAAAATCGTCGCAAGTTAAAACGGATGGCGTTTGGGTTGCCACGGAAAACACCGATTTTGAGGTGGATTTAACCCGATTTTTCTCCGAGCTTCCGGTCAAGTTAAATTATCAGCTTTTTGACGAACATCATTTCTGCGTACGGGAAGCCGAAGTTGTTCAGGGTGCGACAACGCTTTCCTTTTCCGCGCTGGCCGCCGGTTATTACTGGCTTCATCTGATTGGCGCGGAGCAATCTCTGCGAATTTGTCTATTAATTTCTCCGCCTCAAGTTTATCAACCGCTTCATTTACAAACCGACAAAGTTCGGGGAATTTCCGTTCAGCTTTACAGTTTACATTCCGAACGAAATTGGGGCGTAGGCGATTTCGCCGATTTACGTTATCTGATTGAAAGTGCGGTCAAATTTGGCGCAGATTTTGTAGGGATTAATCCGTTGCATCAGCTTTATACGGCGGTGCCGGAATTTACAAATCTTCAAGTTTTAACGGACGATATTCTTCAACAGAAATATGACGACCGAGTAGAGGATAAACAGGCTTTATTGGACACTTTGTACCGTGACGGTTATTTGCCGCCGAATTATGAGGGCGATGAACGATCATTTAAACAAAATGATTCATCGGTATCTGGCGGAAGGAGAAAGCCGCTTAATCGGGGTTCAATGAGAAAATTTAATTGGGCAGGAAGTTTCCTTTAATTTAGCGGGGACATCGAAAGAATATCCGAACTGGCGCAGGAAGCTTGCCGTTCCCTTAGAACAGATTTTCACTGATGATCGGATTCGGCGTTTGCTTTCCGTTATTCATCGTAACAGACAATCAAAATAGAGAACATTATTATGACAATATTCGTAACACAAGACACCATTAACGCCTTTTTTGACGGGCGTCACGCCGATCCGTTCGCCGTATTGGGTATGCACGAAACCGATAACGGTATTGAAGTCCGCGCCTTATTGCCGGATGCCGGACAAGTTGTTGTAATTGATAAAGAAACCCAGGATGAAGTCTGCGAATTATCTCGCATTGACGAACGGGGATTTTTCGCCGGCGTTATGCCGCAACGGGACAGTTTTTTTAATTATCAGTTGCAGGTATCCTGGGGAAAAGATGTCCTTCGGATTGAAGATCCGTACCGTTTTCATCCGATGATTCAGGAACTGGATAACTGGTTATTGGCGGAAGGTTCACATTTACGTCCTTATGAAGTGTTGGGCGCGCATTTTATGGAATGCGACCGCGTATCCGGCGTGAATTTCCGTTTGTGGGCGCCGAACGCCAAACGGGTTTCCGTGGTGGGCGATTTTAATTATTGGGACGGTCGCCGTCATCCGATGCGTTTCCATCAGGCCAGCGGCGTATGGGAGCTGTTTATTCCGAAAGTGGCGCTGGGCGATTTGTATAAATTCGAGTTGCTGGACAGCAATAACCGTTTGCGTTTGAAATCGGATCCTTATGCTTTTGCGGCGCAGCTTCGCCCGGATACCGCTTCACAAGTCAGCGGACTGCCTGAAATTCAACAGGAAATGACGGAAGCCCGACGTAAAGCCAATCAGGTTGATCAGCCGATTTCCATTTATGAAGTTCACCTCGGTTCATGGCGTCGTAATTTGGCCAATAATTTCTGGTTAACTTATGATGAAATTGCCGACGAACTGATTCCTTATGTGAAAGAAATGGGCTTTACTCATATTGAATTGTTGCCGATTTCCGAATTTCCGTTCGACGGTTCATGGGGATATCAGCCAATCGGATTATATGCGCCGACCAGCCGTTTCGGTACGCCGGAAGCCTTTAAACGCTTTATTGATAAAGCGCATGCCGCCGGAATTAACGTCATTCTCGACTGGGTGCCTGGACATTTCCCGAGCGATACGCACGGTTTGGCGACGTTTGACGGCACGGCATTATACGAGCATGCGGATCCGAGAGAAGGCTATCATCAGGACTGGAACACGTTAATTTATAATTACGGACGCAATGAAGTAAAAAATTATTTGTCCGGAAACGCACTTTATTGGGTGGAACGGTTCGGATTGGACGGTATTCGGGTGGATGCGGTGGCATCAATGATTTACCGCGACTACAGTCGTCGAGACGGCGAATGGATTCCGAATCAATACGGCGGACGGGAAAATCTGGAAGCCATCGAATTCTTAAAACATACCAACTATATTTTAGGAACCGAACATCCCGGCGTGATGAATGTCGCGGAAGAATCCACCGCATTTGCAGGCGTGACGCTACCGCCGGAAAACGGCGGTTTAGGTTTCAATTTCAAATGGAACATGGGCTGGATGAATGATACGTTATCCTACATGAAACTGGATCCGATTTATCGTCAATACAACCACGACAAACTGACTTTCGGTATGTTGTATCAATACAGCGAAAATTTTGTGCTACCGTTATCACATGATGAAGTGGTACACGGAAAATGTTCGCTGCTGGATAAAATGCCGGGCGATACATGGCAGAAATTCGCCAATTTGCGGGCTTATTACGGTTATATGTGGGCGTATCCGGGTAAAAAATTGCTGTTCATGGGAAATGAATTTGCGCAAGGCCGGGAATGGAATTATCAGGAAAGTCTGGATTGGTATCTGCTGGACGAATTCCACGGCGGCGGCTGGCATAGCGGTGTGCAGCGTTTGGTTCGGGATTTGAATAAAACTTATAAAAAACAGACCGCACTTTACCAGCTCGATACCAAACCTGAAGGATTCGAATGGTTAGTGGTGGACGATTCTCAAAATTCCGTGTTTGTCTTCGAACGTCGCAGCGCTAAAGGCGAACCGATTATCGTCGTCAGTAACTTTACGCCGGTTCCGCGGGAAAACTATCGCTTCGGCGTGAACGTCGCGGGCAGCTATGAAGAAATCTTAAATACGGATGCCGATATTTACAAAGGTTCCGGTTTGGGGAATGCCGGCGTGATTGATAGCGAAAATATCGAAAGCCACGGCAAAGCGCAGTCCATTTCCATTATGGTGCCGCCTTTGGCAACGATCTATCTTAAACTAAAGTCCGCCCGTAAGGCCGCTTCTCCCAGAAAAGTGAGCAAGAAAAAAGCGGAGAATAGTGCCGAAACCGCTGTGAAAAACGCGTCTGAGTCAAAATCCGCTAAGGTCAGCGCGGCGAAAGCCACCAAATCTACCGAGACAAAATCGGTAAAATCCGCGGCAAAATCAGCCGGAGCTAAGGCGACAACGAAAAAATCTGCGGATAAAGCTGCTACAAAAGCGGCGACAGCGAAAACGGTCGCCACAAAAAAAGTGACAAAAGCGGCAAGCGCGGCAGCAAAAACAACGGTAAAGAAAACTAAACAAAAAGAGAATGCATAAAGATAAAAGGCGGGCGAAAGCTCGCCTTTTTTCAGTATGAAGGAGAAATGAGATGGAGACTCAGAAAGGTGCGCCTTATCCGCTTGGCGCCACACCGAAGAAAATTAAAAATCAATGGGGCGTGAATTTTGCCTTATTTTCGGCGCAGGCAAGAGCGGTGGAGTTATGTTTGTTTGATCGGTTTGATCATGAATTGCGCTTTTCGGTTCTGGAAAAGACCAACGATATTTTCCATATTTGGATTCCCGGTGTGCCGATGGGAACGAAATACGGCTACCGAATTTACGGGCAGCATGAATATGTGGTGAATTTTGACCGCACTTTAAGCAATCCGAATAAGTTGATGCTGGATCCTTATGCCAAGGCGGTGGTTGGAAAACCGGATTTAACTACCGCTGAAAAGCGGTCGTGGTTTGTTTTAAACGATATCCGCGATAATGCCCGGTTTGCGCCGAAATCCGTGGTGATTGACGGTGCTTTCAAATGGGGCCGTGATCGTTTTCCGCGTACGCCTTGGGCAAAAACGGTGATTTATGAGTTGCATGTGAAAGGATTCACGCAGTTGCAAAAGAATCTGCCGAAACATATTCGAGGCACTTATGCGGGGTTGTCTCATCCTTCGACGCTTGCCTATTTGAAATCTCTGGGCGTGACGGCAGTGGAACTGTTACCGGTGAATTATATGCTGGACGAACCGCATTTGCAGGAAAAAGGATTAGTGAATTATTGGGGATATAATCCGTTGGCAATGTTTGCCGTTGAGCCCCGTTATGCCGCTACGAATGATCCGCTGAACGAATTCAAAACCATGGTGAAAGCGATGCATAAAGCGGGTATCGAAGTCATTCTGGATGTGGTGTTTAACCATTCCGCCGAGTCGGAGAAATTTTATCCGGCGTTCAGTCAGCGAGGAATCGATGACAATAATTATTATTGGCATGATGCTCAGGGCAATTATCTGAATTGGACCGGTTGCGGCAACATGCTGAATTTATCCTCGCCGCATACTCGGCGTTGGGTGATAGACTGCTTGAAATATTGGGTGGAAGAATGCCACATCGACGGATTCCGCTTTGATCTGGCATCGGTGTTAGGTCGGGATTCGCCCGAATTTAACCCTAAAGCCGCATTGTTCGCCGAAATTTCTGACGAACCGAGTTTGCATCAGACAAAATTTATTGCGGAACCCTGGGATGTTGGCCCCGCCGGCTATCAATTGGGGAATTTCCCGTCGTTTTTTGCAGAATGGAATGATCGTTATCGTGATGACGTCACAAAATTCTGGTTATGGAAAAACGGTGATGTGGGAACGATGGCTTCCCGAGCGGCCGGTTCCAGCGATATTTTTAAGCGAGACGGGCGCTTACCGCACAGTTCAGTGAATTTTATTACCGCACACGACGGTTTTACCTTGCGCGATTTGGTCAGTTATAACTACAAACACAATGAAGCCAACGGAGAAAATAATCGTGACGGGCGGAATAACAATTTCAGCTATAACCACGGTTACGAAGGGGATGTTAATCATTTATTCGGCAGTGAACGAAAAACTATTGAAAATCACCGTTATTTGAGTTCCGGCGCTTTACTGTGTTCGCTGTTGCTATCCAACGGTACGCCGATGTTGCTGGCGGGCGACGAAATCGGGCATAGCCAATTCGGTAATAACAACGCTTATTGTCAGGATAACGAAACCACGTGGATCGATTGGTCAAAACAGGATGTGCGGTTATTGAATCTGACGAGGGAAGTCATTGCTTTGCGTAAGCAAATTCAAAGCCTGCAAAATGACGCCTGGTGGGACGGTAAAAACGTGCAATGGCTGACGGATGCGGGACAGCCGATGACAGTGATGGATTGGCATAATCAGGGCAGAAAATCTTTACAGATTATGTTGGATGAAAAATGGCTGTTTTTATTAAACGGAAAATCGGAATTGCAGGTATTCCGCCTTCCGCCGGGAAAATGGCAGGTCAGAACGGGAAATTATTTGGAGAAAAGTCAGGGAAAACTGGTGATGAGCGATCTGGGTTTTTGCGTTCTGTCCCGACATTAAAAGCGTTTTTCGGGAAGTAAACCGATTTTAACCGCACGATCAAAAAATAACTGATTTTTTGACCGCACTTTTCCGACTAATGTTCAATTATGTGATCTACCTCATGGTTTATTTTTAACGGGGGAATATAATGAAGACATTGCAAACGATTGCTTTGTTTGCAAAAAGTCGTAATTACGCTGAATACTAAATCGTTTCACGTTGATTGTTGTTAGTTGATTTGTAGTTGCCTGTTAATGTTCTATACATGGGAGAATAAATATGAGCAAAGTAATAACAAAGTATGATTTGGTAAGTGATACCTTAGTGTTAATTTTAGCAGGCGGACGGGGTTCTCGACTTCATGAATTAACGGATAAACGTGCAAAGCCGGCGCTGTATTTTGGCGGAAACCGCAGAATTATTGACTTTGCTTTGTCTAACTGTATCAATTCCGGTTTGAACCGAATCGGTGTGATTACGCAATATGCGGCACACTCGTTATTGCGTCATTTACAAACCGGTTGGTCATTTTTACCGCAGGAACGCGGCGAATTCGTGGACATGTTACCGGCGCGTCAACAAATTGACGATAATACTTGGTATCGCGGCACGGCGGATTCGGTCTATCAAAACATGGCAATCATTAAAAACCATTATCAACCGAAATATGTATTGATTCTGGCGGGCGACCATATTTACAAAATGGATTATTCGCAAATGATTCTGGATCACGTAAACAGCGGCGCGAAATGTACCGTCGGTTGTATCGAAGTGCCGCGCGAATCCGCTAAAGAATTCGGTGTGATGGCGGTGAATGAAAACTTAAAAGTCAAAGCTTTCGTAGAAAAACCGGCTGATCCGCCGGCGATGATCGGTAAACCGAATTCCTCATTGGCTTCTATGGGGATTTATGTGTTTAATGCGGATTATTTGTATGAAACGTTGGAACGCACGGTGAACAGCCCGCAGACTTCTCACGATTTCGGTAAAGATATTATGCCGATGGCGTTACAGGATGAGGTGCTTTATGCGCATCCGTTTGATCGTTCCTGCATGGGACGTAACACCGAAGGTGAAATTTACTGGCGTGATGTGGGTACCCTGGACAGTTACTGGCAATCTAATATCGATTTGGTGTCAAAAGAACCTCAATTGGACATTTATGATCAAACCTGGCCGATTCGCGGTAATCCGGTGCAGGCTTATCCGTCTAAGTTCTTCTATGACGATCCGGCTTGCAAGCAAGTGGATAATTCATTAATTGCCGGCGGTTGCGTCATTACCAACGCGTCTATCAGCTATTCGGTGCTGTTCGACAATATTCACGTGAACGAAGGAACGTTAATTGACGAGAGCGTGATTCTGCCTCAGGTGAAAGTCGGCAAAAATTGTATTCTGAAACGCTGTATTGTTGATCGCCACGTCCAGATTCCGGACGGCATGCAAATCGGTGTCAACCCGGAAGAAGACAGCAAACATTTCCGTATCAGTTCTAAAGGAATTGTCTTAGTTACGGGAAAAATGTTACAGAAAATGCAAGGTGAATCGGTTAAATCAGAAGATGATTTAGACTAAATAAATCATTGCGGTGTACATCATGTGCACCGCATCTTTATCGGAAAGTAAAAGTATGAAAATATTACATGTTTGTTCTGAATTTTATCCTTTATTAAAAACCGGCGGTCTTGCCGACGTGGTGGGCGCATTGCCCGCCGCACAAAAAGAGATTGGGGATGACGCACGAATTTTAATTCCGGCTTATCCCGCAATTTGGCGCGGCATTCCCGATACCGTAGTGGTTGCGGAATTCGATAATTTCGCCGGTCATATCACTTTACGCTACGGAATTTATAACGGCATCGGCGTTTATTTAATCGACGCACCGCATTTATATGCCCGCGAAGGCAACCCGTATCATGATCAATGGTATAACGATTATGCGGATAACTATAAACGCTTCGGGTTGTTGGGATGGGTCGCTTCGGAATTGGCGTTAGGGTTGGATTTCTGGTGGCAGGCGGAAGTCGTGCACGCTCATGACTGGCATGCGGGCTTGGCAAGCGCCTATCTGGCAGCGAAAGGACATCCGGCGAAATCCGTGTTCACCGTCCATAATTTAGCCTACCAAGGCAAATTTGCCGCTCGCCATTTAACCGAATTAGGCTTGCCACCGGATATGTTTAGTATTAACGGGCTGGAATTGTACGGTGAAATTTCTTATTTGAAAGCGGGATTATTTTATTCCGATATGGTCACCGCCGTTAGCCCGACATACGCGAAAGAAATTACCACTTCGGAATTCGGCTACGGTTTACAGGGATTGCTTTCGACTTTAGATCATCAAGGTCGCCTGACGGGCGTGTTAAACGGTGTGGACGACAGTATTTGGCACCCGAATAACGACCCCTATATTCAGCATCATTACAAGTTGAAAAACATGGGCGGCAAAGCGAAAAACAAAGCGCAATTGCAGGAACGCTTTAATTTGCCGCAAAATCCGGATACGCCGGTATTTGTGATGATTACCCGTTTAACCGAACAAAAAGGCGTGGATTTACTGCTGCAATGCGCGGATGAAATCGTGAATCAAGGCGGACAGCTGATGATTCTGGGTTCCGGCGCGCCTCATTTACAGGATTGGGTAAACTGGCTGGCGTCACAATATCCCGATAATGTGGGTGTTTGGATTGGTTACGACGAACCGCTTTCTCATTTAATGGTTGCTGGCGGTGACGTAATTCTGGTGCCAAGTCGCTTTGAACCTTGCGGTTTAACGCAACTTTACGGCTTGAAATACGGCACGTTGCCGCTGGTTCGTCGCACCGGCGGATTAGCGGATACCGTAGTGGATTGTACGGCGGAAAATATCAAAGAGCGCCGCGCCACCGGTTTCGTCTTTGAGGATGCGCATCCCGAAGCGTTACGCCATTGCATTCAACGGGCGTTCTCATTATGGAGCAAGCAACGCACTTGGTTTGCGGTGCGTACCGTCGCCATGGAGCAGGACTTCAGCTGGCAGGTAGCGGCGCATCGTTATCACGAATTGTACAGTAAAATCTGATGTTTTTTTGACCGCACTTAAAAAAAAGAGTAAAGTGCGGTCGTTTTTATTCTTGTTTTTTTATTTTCAGAAGGAATGTTTTATGTTGGATAAAGTAACGGATCTGGAGTTTATCTATGATAGACCGCAAGAAACGGTGGAATCCTTTAAAAAGTCTGTGGTGTATAAATTGGTTTTCGCCATCGGACGTTCTCCTCAGGAAGCCAGTGAACGCGATTGGCTGAACGCTTTAATGCTCACCATCCGTGATTTGGTTACCGAAGGTTGGATCGATACGGCGACAAAATTCAGAGCGAAAGATACCCGTCGCGTATATTATCTTTCCATGGAATTTCTGCTCGGACGCATTCTTTCCAATGCCTTGTTGTCCGAAGGCATTTACGATATTGCCAAAGAAGCGCTAAAAGAACTGGATATCAACTTAGAAGATTTACTGGAAAAAGAAGTGGATCCGGGCTTGGGTAACGGCGGTTTAGGTCGCTTGGCCGCTTGCTTTATGGATTCCATTGCCACCTTGAGTTTGCCTGGCATGGGTTACGGTATTCGTTATGAATACGGCATGTTCAAACAGTCCATCGAAAACGGTCAGCAAGTGGAAAAACCGGATGCCTGGCTGGAAAAAGGGGCGCCTTGGGAATTTGTGCGTCCGTCAAAACGTCATAAAATCCGTTTCGGCGGCAGCATTTATTTCGAAGGCAAAAAATGTATTTGGAAGCCGTCGGAAGAAATCACTGCGTTGGCTTACGACACCATTATTCCGGGCTATGATACGAAATCCGCCAGCACGCTTCGTTTGTGGAATGCGCACGCAGCGGATGTATTTAACTTGGAAGAATTTAATAAAGGGGATTATTTTGGCGCCATTGCGGATCGTTCCTCAATTGAAAACGTTTCCCGCGTGTTGTATCCGAACGATTCCACTTGGGCCGGACGCGAATTGAGATTGCGTCAGGAATATTTCTTAGTTTCCGCTTCGTTGCAGGATATCGTTAAACGTCACAAACGAACTCACGGCACATTGGATAATTTAGCGGAAGAAGTGGCGATTCATTTGAACGATACCCATCCTGCATTAGCCATTCCGGATTTAATGTGCATATTGGTGGACGACGAAGGTTTCTCCTGGAAAAAAGCCTGGGAAATGACCCGCCGGATTTTCTCCTATACCTGTCATACTTTGATGTCCGAAGCGTTGGAAACCTGGCCGGTGGACATGATGAGCAAAATTCTGCCTCGTCATTTACAAATGATTTTCGAAATTAACGATTATTTCCTTGAATATGTGAAAACCTACGTCACGACCGATATGGATTTTATCCGTCGCGTTTCACTGGTGGAAGAAGGCGATCAACGTAAAGTCAGAATGGGCTGGTTGTCTGTCGTCGGTTCTCATAAGGTTAACGGTGTGGCGGAAATTCATTCTCAGTTGATGGTGGATTCCACTTTTGCCGACTTCGCCAAAATTTATCCGGAACGCTTTACCAACGTCACAAATGGGGTTACTCCGCGCCGTTGGATTGCCGTTGCCAACCCGAAATTAGCGGCATTATTCGACGAATACATCGGTTTGGGCTGGCGTAAAGATTTAAGTGAGTTGGCAAATTTAAAAGAACATTTTATCGATCCTAAACTGAAAACCCGTTTAGCCGAAATTAAATTCTCCAACAAACAAAAACTGGCGAAATACATCATGCGTAAACTCGGTATCGAAGTGAATCCGCACGCCTTATTTGATGTACAAATCAAACGTATTCACGAATACAAACGCCAAATGTTGAACGTGTTGCACATTATCACCCGTTATAATCACATTCTGGAAAATCCTGAAAAAGATTGGGTTCCACGCGTGTTTATTCTGGCGGGTAAAGCGGCGTCTTCTTATTACATGGCGAAACAAACCATTCGACTGATTAACGATGTGGCCGAAATCATCAATAACGACGAACGAATTCGCGGACTGCTTAAAGTGGTATTTATCCCGAATTACAGCGTCAGCCTGGCTGAACTGATTATTCCGGCGGCGGATATTTCCGAACAAATTTCTTTGGCGGGCACGGAAGCTTCCGGTACCAGTAACATGAAATTCGCGCTGAACGGTGCGCTAACTTTGGGTACGCTGGACGGCGCCAATGTAGAAATTTTGGATAACGTAGGAAAAGACAACATCTTTATTTTCGGTAATACCGTGGAACAGGTAGAGGAGTTACGTCGTAACGGCTACCATCCGATGGATTATTATTCTAATGATGACGATTTACGTCTTGCCATTAACCAAATCGTATCGGGACATTTCTCACCGAAAGAACCGACCCGTTATAATCCGGTAGGCAGTTCCGCGCAGGCGCAAGATTATTATCAAACACTGGCGGATTTCCGCAGTTATGTGGATACGCAAGCGTTAGTGGATGAAAAATACAAAGATCAGGATGCCTGGGTGATGAGTTCGATGCACAATATTGCCAATATGGGCTTCTTCTCATCGGATCGGACCATTCAGGAATATGCGGAAAGAATTTGGCGTATCAAACCGCTTGATATAGATTAATCCGCTGTGATTCGGCTAAAGTGCGGTCAAAATTTGATAAATTTTTTGACCGCACTTTTATTTTTGGCTATGCTCAGCTTCCGGTTTCGTTATTTTAGATTTTATGAAAGGCAGAAGTATGCGCCATAATCCCGATTATTTTTATCTGAAAATGGAAGAACATTTCCTTTACGTTCCCTATTACAACCATCAACGCCGAATTCGAGTGCTGTTGCCGAAAAATTATCACAATGAACCCGATAATTATTATCCCGTGTTGTATATGCACGACGGACAAAATGTGTTTTACAGCAAAGAATCCTATTCCGGCTATTCGTGGAAAGTGATTCCGACGCTTAAGCGCCATAAAGAATTTCCGAAGATGATTGTGGTGGGAATTGATAATGCGGAAGGCGCGCGTTTAGACGAATACGCGCCCTGGCAAACGGATGTGGGATATACGGAGGAAGCCCGTCGTGCGGGCGGCATGGGTTATGAATACGGCGAATGGGTGGTGAATGAGGTGAAACCTTTTATCGATCACCATTACCGCACGAAATCCGATCGCGCGAACACCTTATTGGCCGGCAGCTCCATGGGCGGTATTATCACCGCTTATATGGGCGCGGCTTATCCGCAGGTTTTCGGTCATTTGGGCGTATTTTCACTGGCTTCATGGTTTAATGAGCTGGCATTTTTAGATTTTATGCACCGTCATCCTATTATTCGCGAAAGTCGGGTTTTCATTCAGGTTGGAACCAACGAAGGAGACGAAGCGGATTCCCAATTTATTTCCAATATGAATCAGGCTTATATTGATTGCACTTTGCGTTATTATCAATCGCTGTTACGAACGGGCCATCCGCTGGACAATATTCGGTTAAAAATTATGGCAAACGAAATTCACCATGAAAAATACTGGGCGGATCACTTTTCGGAATTTTTAGCGTTCTCGTTGATGGGAAGATAAAAAAGCTAAAAGTGCGGTCAAAATATTTAACGTTTTTTTGACCTTGCTGACTTCGATAAAAAAGCGCAATCATTGGTTATGCTGCGCTTTTTTCCGATTAGATGATTCCCTGTTCTTCCAGTTTGCTCAGGAAAAACGGCATTTGAACCCGCCACCAAGGCCAGTCGTGATCCACATCATTTCCCCAGAAATCAAACCAGGCCGGAATGCTTTTGGCTTCAAACGCTTCTTTCAAACGCGCGGTATCGGAAATATGATCCGCTTCCCAGGCGCCTTGACCCACGGCAATAATGTAATGATTCTGGCGATAACGTTGCAGGAACCAGTTATCGTTTTGTCCCCACAGATTGTCAATCGGCGAATTAAAGTAAACCGCTTGATCGCCGCCGAATTCGCCGGTGAAGAAGCGCGCGTCGTACACACCGCTTAATGCAATGACCGTATCGAATAAATCGGGATGACGTAGCCCAAAATTAACGGAATGGAAGGCGCCCATGCTGCAACCGGTGGCAATCATCGTGCCGTTCCATTGGGATTCGTGACGAATTAACGGCACCAGTTCATGTACGATATAACGATCATAAGCGTTATGAGCTAACGCCATATCATGTCCGGATTTCCAGGTGGCCAGCCAGGATTCTTTATCATAAGAATCCGGCGTATAAAATTTGATTAACCCGCGATCGATAAAGCTGCGGCAGGCATCAATCATGCCGAAATTGGCATATTCGTTCTGATTTCCGCCGGATGACGGAAACACAATAACCGGTTTTCCTGCGTGACCATATACATTAAAGTACATTTCACGGCCTAATTCGCTGCTCCAATGGTTTCTTCTTTCAAAATGCATAATTTTTCCTTTTACGGGTAGGTTAGTCGCTCACCGTTTATGGTATTGGTCTTTAACGGTTATTGTTTTGCTTGCGCAAACCGCACGATTTCTCGTAATTGTTCCATGGTTTCGGTACGCGCCAGAATACCGTGTTCGCCCATCACTTTGGCAAAAACTCCCGGCACGGTTTGCACGCTGATGATGTTGTCGCCGAATTTTCGGCAAACTTCATCGATGGAGTTCACATAATTCTGGTTGGCTTTGCGTGAAATATATACCACATTCCAAGGATGGGTGATGTTTGCGTAGAATTTATTTTCCGTGACAACATGGGCGTATTCAAGGAATACGTCAAAATCGTTGGCGTAGTTCCACATGTCAATGGTTAACCCGCCCGGCGGACGACAGTTGATTTCAAGCGGTAACAATTCGCCCGTTTTTTTCACGCGGAAAAATTCGAAATGGAAGAAACGTTCGCGCACGTTAAAGGCTTCCACACATTTTTTGCCTAATTCCACCAGTTCCGGTGAAATTTCCCGCGGCACGTAATAGAACATATCGCCGTCTTTTTCTACGGTGTCCAGCACCGCTTCGGAATATTCGAGACTGGAATGGAAGACGATGTTGCCGTCGTGATCCACCAGACCGTCGAAGGTGACAATGTCACCGTCGATGAATTCTTCCATGATGTATTCGATATTCGGATTTTTGTAGCCAAAAAAGTCTTCTAATTCGACCGCACTTTTAATTTTATAAGTATCACTGGCGCCTACGCCGGAATTTGGCTTGATGATAACCGGAAATTTCAGACTTTTCGCCAGTTTACGGGCGTCGTCGTCATCGCCGAACACGCGGCCTTGTGCCACTTTCAAGCCGGTTTTGCGGAAAATTTCTTTCATTTGCGCTTTGGTTTTAATAGCAAGCATGTCGTCGTTTTTGTAGCCAAAAACATTGAAATCGGTGCGCAATTTGGCGTCGAGTTCCAGCCAGTATTCGTTGTGGGATTCGATACGGTCGATACGTCCGTATTTGTGAGCGAAGTAGCCGACGGCGCGGTAAACCTGATCGTAGTCTTCCATATTATCCACACGATAATATTCGGTGAGTGAAGCTTTTAAATTATCGCTGAGTTGATCGTAAGGGGTGTCGGCAATGCCCAATGTATTAATCCCGCATTCTTTCATTCGAGTGGCAAAGGTTTCGAAATTGGTTGGAAAGTGGGGAGAAATCATCACAAAGTTAAGAGATTTGCTCATAAGCTGGTTCTCCGGTTGGTAAAAAAATCGTCAATGGTTTGATTCTAAGCGAAAATCGGTATTTTTTAAACGATTTTCTAGCTAAAAAACGCGCAATTTCCCAATTAAAAAATTTTAATGCGTTTTTAATAAGAAATAGGTTAGAATAAGCGACGCAAACGATTTACATCCGTCTCTTTTATTTAGAAGGAAAATACACATGTTAGAAAAGAAAACCATTGCGGAATTTGACCCGGTTTTATGGGACGCCATGCAAAATGAAGTGCGTCGTCAGGAAGAACATATTGAATTGATCGCATCGGAAAACTATGTCACGCCGGCGGTCATGGAAGCGCAAGGTTCTCAATTGACCAATAAATATGCCGAAGGCTATCCGGGCAAACGTTACTACGGTGGTTGCGAATATGTTGATATTGTGGAACAGTTAGCCATTGATCGGGCTAAAACCTTATTCGGTGCGGAATATGCCAACGTACAGCCCCATTCGGGTTCACAAGCCAATGCCGCCGTATACGGCGCCTTATTAAATGCGGGCGACACCATTTTAGGGATGGATCTGGCGCACGGCGGCCATTTAACTCACGGTGCAAAAGTGAGTTTTTCCGGTAAAATTTACAATTCCGTCCTTTATGGTATCACTTCGGACGGTTTAATTGATTATGCCGATGTTCGTGCAAAAGCGTTAGAAAACAAACCGAAAATGATTGTTGCCGGTTTTTCCGCTTATTCTCAGGTGGTCGATTGGGCCAAAATGCGTGAAATCGCCGATGAAGTAGGGGCGTATCTGTTTGTGGATATGGCGCACGTGGCCGGTTTAATTGCCGCAGGTTTATACCCGAATCCGTTGCCGCATGCCCATGTGGTTACCACTACAACTCATAAAACCTTGGCAGGACCCCGCGGCGGTTTGATTTTATCCGCCTGTGGCGACGAAGAGATCTATAAAAAATTAAACAGTGCCGTTTTCCCGGCGAACCAAGGCGGTCCGTTAATGCATGTGATTGCGGCGAAAGCGGTATGCTTCAAAGAAGCGTTGGATCCGTCTTTCAAAGCGTATCAGGCACAAGTTCTGAAAAACGCCAAAGCCATGGTGGAAGTGTTTAAACAGCGCGGTTTCGATGTGGTTTCTAACGGCACCGAAAACCATTTGTTCCTGGTCAGTTTCATCAAACAGGGGTTAACCGGTAAACAAGCGGATGCCGCGTTAGGCGCCGCCAATATTACGGTGAATAAAAACTCCGTACCGAACGATCCGCAAAAACCGTTTGTGACTTCCGGCATCCGTGTCGGTTCGCCGTCAATTACTCGTCGCGGGTTTACCGAAACGGATGCGGCAACCTTAGCCGGTTGGATGTGCGACGTATTGGAAAGCATCGGCAAAGACAATCACGAACAAGTCATTGCCGATACCAAAGCCAAAGTGTTAGACATCTGCAAACGTTTACCGGTTTACGGCAACTAATGTTTTATTGGACGTTAATCCTTTATACGGCGGCGGTGAATATCGCCGCTTATTTATTAATACGCTCGGATAAACAACGTGCCGCTAATAAAGAATGGCGCGTGCCCGAATACGTTTTTTTTCTTCTATGCTTTGTAGGCGGATTTATCGGCGTGCATTTGGGCATGCAACATTACCGTCACAAAACCCGCCATTGGAAGTTTAAAGCGGCGGTGTTGATAAGTGCAGTAGGATTTTTGATTGTTTTTCCGTTTTATTTTTTGTTTGTTTAAAATTCTTCTTCTCTTCATTTTTTCTTAAGGTTTCCTTGTTTTAATATGTTCAGCAAAAGCAATAATCCTATTGCTTACGGATGTTCTTTAAGGAGGATTACCATGAAAAAAGCCAATTTAGTTTCAATTCTAACCTTATCTTTGATTGGCGCCGCCGTTTTTGCTTATGCCGCAGAACCTCAACCGGGATTTGCCAATTTAACGGATCAATCGACGAGCGAAAAAGTGGAAATGCCGGCGACTAACGATATGAATGCCGCCGGATTGCCGCCACGCGCGCAATATATGAGAAACGGATTACCTTGCGATCGGAACTGCCAACGGGATTTTAGAATGGGCCATCCGATGCGGGGATCCTATCATCGCGGCATAATGCCGAATAATTATTGCATGCAAGAAGGTTTTGCCAATTCGGATTGGAGCGGTTTCTACGCATCTAACGAACCGACAAAAGTGGCGGATGCGGAAAAATGGCAAGATGATCAGCTCATCATGCTGGAAGGCAATATCGTTAAACAAACGGGCAGAAAATATTTCGTATTTAAAGACGCTTCGGGCGAATTGACGCTGGAAATTCCGCGTCGCGCATGGCGTGACGTCGTCACACCGAAAGATAAGGTCCGCATTACGGCCGGCGTGGAAAAATCCTGGGGTAAAACCGAAGTGCTGGCGCTCAGTGTCGAATCGGCGGACGAAACCAAACCGGCCAAAAGCCAATAATTCAATGAAAGAAAGCGGCAGTCATGTCGCTTTTTTGTTAAACTGATTGGGACAAAACGAATATCGGATAAAAGTGCGGTCAAAAAAATGAGAGTTTTATTAATCGAAGATGACCCGTTAATCGGAAACGGATTAAATATCGGGCTGACCAAGTCGGGCTTTTCCGTGGATTGGTTTACGGACGGCAAAACCGGCCTGGAAGCGGCAAAATCCGCGCCTTACGATGCGGTTGTACTGGATTTGACTTTGCCTAAAATGGACGGCTTGGCGATATTACAACAATGGCGGCGCGACGGTCTCGATGTTCCCGTATTGATTTTAACGGCGCGCGACACCTTAGACGAACGGGTCAACGGTTTACAAATGGGCGCGGACGATTATTTATGCAAGCCTTTTGCCTTAGCCGAAGTGGTGGCGCGGCTGCAAGCGTTGATTCGGCGCCGTTACGGACAAAGTAATCCGATTATCGAGCACAGTTTGGTTAAGTTTGATCCGAACAATCACCGCGTCACGTTACGGGACGAAGAGGTTTTTCTTACCACCCGCGAATATAAATTGCTCGAATTATTTATGCTTAATAAAGAACGCGTATTAAGCCGTTCTTTTATTGAAGAAAAACTGTATAACTGGGATGAAGACATCAGTAGTAACGCGCTGGAAGTGCATATGTATAATTTGCGCAAAAAATTGGGTAAGCAATTTATCCGCACGGTACACGGCGTGGGTTATGCCTTAGGAAAAAACGATGAAACTGCTGAAAATGCGTAGTTTACGCTTCCGTTTGATTGTCATTTTATCGTTGGCGGCGCTGATTATTTGGTCGCTGGCGACGGCGATCGCCTGGTTTCAGGCGAAAAACGAAGTCAATGAAGTATTTGATGCGCAGCAGATTTTATTTGCCAAACGATTAGCTTCTTCCGATCTGGGCGGTATGTTGTTAGATCGGCAATTTCGTCACCGTTATCGCGGCGGATATCGGGTAAGACCGAGAAGTTACGATGATAATGCGCTTGCTTTTGCTATTTTTACTCGTCACGGACAGTTCATTGCCGGGGATGACGCCAAAGGCGATAATATTCAGTTTGCGCCACGGCCGGGTTTTACCCTGGCTAAACCTCGCGGTGAAAATGATTTATGGCGCATTTTCTGGCTGCCGTCGGATAACGGAAGATTGATGATTGCCGTCGGGCAGCAAATCGATTACCGCAACGAAATCGTACAAAACATGGTTTTCGGGCAAATGTGGGTATGGATTGCCGGTTTGCCGTTGTTGATTGCGTTGATTGTTTTTCTGATTACCAAAGAACTGAAAGCGTTAAAACGCGTGGGAGACGAAATGCGTAAGCGTTCGCCCGAATCGCAAACGCTGCTTTCCACGCAAAAGGTACCGAATGAAATTTTGCCGTTAGTAAACGGGTTGAATCAGTTTTTCAATCGCACCTCCGATATGTTGCTGCGCGAACGCCGTTTTACTTCCGATGCCGCTCACGAATTACGCAGTCCGCTGGCAGGATTGCGCATTCAGGCGGAAATCGCACAAATGGCGGAAGATGATGAAAAATTGCGGGAAGACGCGCTGCGTAACCTGACCGGCGGCATCGATCGCGCCACACAGCTTATCGAACAATTATTGATATTGTCCCGGTTGGATAATTTACAGCAACTTGATAATCTGGAAGATATTCATTGGGAACAACTGATTCCATCGCTGATTGGCGAATTGTATTTCAGTGCGGAAAAACGGCGGATGAATTTATCTTTCGAACTCGTGGAAACGCCGGCCGCTCAAAAAGGACAACCTTTGTTGTTATCTCTGATGTTACGCAATGTAATTGATAACGCGATGAAATATTGTCCCGAAGGAACGGATATCAAAGTGCGGTTAAAAAAAACGGAGATTTTGGTGGAAGACAACGGCGGCGGTGTGGATGAAGAAGATCTGGGCAAACTCGGACAGCGTTTTTATCGCCCGGCGGGACAGAATGAAAAGGGCAGCGGTTTAGGTTTATCCATCGTATTCCGCATCGCCGAGTTACATCGCATAAAAGTGCGGTTAGAAAATCGAAAGAATTTACAGGGAAAACGCGAAGGTTTACGCGTGGTATTTTCACTTTAGCCGTATGGCAAAAGGCGGGAATATGAGTTTGGCTCACCATCCCGCCTTTTAATTTATGCTTTTTACCGATTACACTTCGGCGCGTACGCGCGGAAACAGAATATTATTTTCCAGATGCGTGTGCTCCATTAAATCGTCAATAAAGGTTGAAATACCGGCATAAAGCGCACGCCACGTGGCACAGGCGTCTGCCGGAGCCGTAACATTATTGGTTAAGGCTTTCAGCGTTTCCAGTTGATCGCCGGCTTCCGCGTGTTCCGCTTCCATCACGCGAATCGGCATGGTCGCCATGGCATAATTTCCTGCTCGAATCATTGGAAAAAGAATTTGTTCTTCCTTCATCATGTGTTGGCTTAGATGCTCATAAAGCGCCTGTAATTCCGCCATGACGCCCGTCGGACAATCGTCGCGTTCCGCATGTACGCGTTCTACGGTTTCGGCTAAGCGAATGACTTCCGGTAATTGTGCGCGATGACGTTCATGAAAACGCGCCACGATAAATCGGGTGAATTCATCGTAACCTGCTGTCGTCCAGTCGTTTTCCGGTGTTGCCGCGTTTTGCCGTAATTCGAGAAGTTTCGCTTCAATTTCAGCAAGATTCAGGTTTTTTTGTTGTACGGCGGCGGATAATTCTTCCGCACCGCCACAACAAAAGTCTAAATCATATTCGCGGAAAAGTTGGGTGGCGCCGGGAATGGCTACGGCGATTTCGCCTAATTTTTGATGTGCAAAAGACATGATAATTTCCTCAAATTTTATCGGGTTTTAAATCTGATTAAAATAGTAAGGTATTGAGCAAAAATTGCAATCGTTTTTTATTACTCATTTCAGGGTAGTGATTTTCCAAGGTGAGCTGAAAAATAAAAAATGCCGCGACGGTTCCGCGGCAAAATGGAGAAAGAAAGCAAAATTATACGTCATATGTGCCCATTACGACCGCCTGAGCTAAAATGTGCCCTTGCATAGCAAAATGCAGATCATTGAAACGGAAACCTTGAGCCAAATCCAAATCCGTGTCTAACGCATAGACAATAATTTCATAACGGTGCAGACAATTAGGCGGCGCCATACCGCCATAGGCGGAAGCTTCTTCAATGCTGAATCCGCCCAGTTTACTTGCCCAGGAATTGGCGCCTTGTATAAAATCCGTCGCCGTTTGGCTTTCATTTTCGCTGACGGAAGTACGGTGAAGATTGGCAATTAGCCAGTGAATCCAGACAAAACCGCTGGCGGTAATCGCATCTTTATCTTCCATAACGACAACGAAAGATTTAGTGCCTTCCGGTGCATCGGTAATTTCAAACGGAACGGAATAACTCGGCATACCGTTCGGCGTGAATTGATTGCCGTGTTTGCCGTATTTATCTTCAAATGCGCCTTTTACAATAGCTGAACTTGTTACTTTCATAGACTTTTCCTCATGTAAATTGCCGGATCAATCATATCGTAAATTCGCCGGATATTTGTTAAACTAAGTCAAATTTTTCTCGTTTTTTAAGGAATTTTTATGCATTGCCCATTTTGTTCGACGGAAGAAACAAAAGTGATTGACAGCCGGCTGGTGTCGGAAGGTTATCAGGTGCGCCGACGCCGCGAATGTACGAACTGCCATGAACGTTTCACCACCTTCGAAACTGCGGAATTAGTTATCCCGAAAATTGTGAAAACCGATGGCTCGCGCGAGCCTTTCAATGAAGACAAATTGCGACACAGCATTCAGCAGGCGGTAGGCAAACGCCCGGTCAGCGAAGATGATGTGGAAAAGGCCGTCAGCCATATTATTCATCAATTGCAAACTACCGGTGAGCGAGAAGTGCCGAGTAAATTAGTGGGTAATTTGGTAATGGACGAATTAAAAAAACTGGATAAAGTTGCCTACATTCGCTTTGCCTCGGTTTATCTCAGTTTTGAAAATATTAATGAATTCACCAAAGAAATTGAGAAATTAAAGAAGAGTCAAAAATGACAACATTTACCCGGCAAGATCAGACTTATATGCAGCTTGCCTTTGATTTAGCCCGCCAAGGACGCTTTACCGCCACACCAAATCCGGTCGTAGGATGTGTTTTAGTTAAAGACGATAAAATTGTAGGAAAAGGTTTTCATTTCCGCGCCGGCGAACCCCATGCTGAAGTGATGGCAATGCGAGATGCCGGCGAAAACGCCGAAGGCGCCACGGCTTATGTCACGTTAGAACCCTGTTCCCATTACGGGCGCACGCCGCCTTGTGCGCAAGGGTTAATTCAGGCGGGCGTGACAAAAGTGATTGTCGCCATGCAGGATCCTAATCCGCAGGTAGCGGGCAAAGGTTTACAGATGTTACGGGATGCCGGCATTGAAAGAGCGGTCGGATTATTGGAAGAAAAAGCCGAAAACATTAATCGGGGATTTTTGAAACGCATGCGGACGGGAAAACCGTTCGTACAGCTAAAACTGGCCATGAGCCTGGACGGGCGGACAGCCATGGCGAACGGCGAAAGTAAATGGATTACCGGCGAAATCGCCCGTGCGGACGTACAGGAAGGGCGCGCGCAGGCGTCGGCGATTTTATCCACCGCCGAAACCGTGCTCGCCGACAATCCGCAGTTAAATGTGCGTTGGGAACAGTTGCCGCAAGAGGTTCAGGCGGAATATTCGCCGGCGGATTTACGTCAGCCGGTTAGAGTGATTTTAGATCGCCGACATCGGGTGCGGCCGGATCACCGGCTTTTTCAGATTGAATCGCCGGTTTGGTTGGTCAGTGAAAACGCGCGGGATATGTCGGCATTTCCGACATTTTGCGAACACATTCGATTAAAAACAACGGAAAATTCTCCCGCACTTTTTGCGCTTATGCAGGAATTAGGCCGCCGTCAGATGAATACGCTTTGGGTGGAAGCGGGGGCAACCCTGGCCGGCGCATTAATCGAACAAAATCTGGCGGATGAATTGATTATTTATATCGCACCGAAATTGCTCGGTGAGCAAGCTCGCGGGCTATGCAAACTGCCTCATGTGACCCGTCTTGCCGACGCACCACAATGGACGTTACAAAGTGCGGTCAAAATCGGCGAAGATTTAAAAACCGTTTATACAAGGAAATCAGTATGATAAAAAAATTATTACAATCGGCTTTAATCGGCTTGGTTTGCGCCGGTTTAATTTTATTTGTTCTCCCCCGATTCACCGGCGGTTCGCCGATGCAATTAAACGGCGAAGTGGTGTCTTTCAAAGAGGCCGTGCGCATTGCCTCGCCCGCCGTGGTGAATGTGTATAACCAATCTTTCAGCAGCGAAGCCAATCTGGATGCCGGTGACGTCACCACCAATAACCTGGGTTCAGGTGTGATTATGTCGAAAGACGGTTATATTTTAACCAATAAACATGTGATTCAAAGTGCGGATCAAATTATCATCGCGTTGCAAGACGGACGCGCTTTTGAAGCGAATTTAATCGGAGCGGACAGTCTGACGGATTTGGCGGTGCTTAAAGTGCGGGCCGATGATTTAATGACTATTCCGCAAAATCCCGATCGGCCGGTCCATGTGGGAGATGTGGCGTTAGCCATCGGCAATCCTTATAACTTAGGGCAGAGCGTTTCACAAGGCATTATCAGCGCCACCGGACGTAATGCGATTGGCGAAACCGTCGGCCGTCAGAATTTTATCCAAACGGACGCTTCGATTAATCGCGGCAATTCCGGCGGCGCGCTGATTAACTCACTGGGTGAATTGGTGGGGATCAGCACGTTGAGTATCGGCAAAAATCCGAATGACATTGCGGAAGGCTTGAATTTCGCCATTCCCATCAGTGTTGCCAATGATGTGATGCACAAAATCATCCGCGACGGCCGGGTCATTCGCGGTTATTTGGGCATCAGCACCAATATTCTTTACAGCAACGGACAAGAACGCGATTTCGGCAAAGGGATTTTAGTGGAAAATATTAAAGCCGGTTCACCGGCCGCCAAAGCAGGAATCCGCCCGGGCGATTTAATTCTTAAATACGGTGATGCGGATATTGAATCGCCGGCGCAGATGATGGAGTTAATCAGTAACACCCGCCCGAATACAACGGTAAATCTTATTGTTTCCCGCTTGGATAAAATTCTTGAACTGCCTGTTGTTATTGAGGAATATCCCGAAAATTAATTCTTTTTATAAATAAATGACAGAATTTGAGATTGATTTGATACAGCGTTGAAAAAATGTGATAGAATTCGTTCCACTGAAATTCAAGTCTCTCTTGGGTCGTTAGCTTAGTGGTAGAGCAGCGGACTCTTAATCCGTCGGTCGAGCGTTCGAATCGCTCACGACCCACCAACATACAAAAGTGCGGGCAAAAATTCTTTCGTTTTTTTGCCCGCACTTTTTTGTGAAATTATGCTTTTGGCGTTAATTTTCATTGTTTATCCATTTTTCCATTCAAGCTAATAAGCGCGTGTTGAAAGATTTTTCTCTGCGAACGTTATATACTGAAATTCCTCCGCAGAATGAATCGGAATAAGGAGATTAAGATGAAACAACCAAAAATAGTGGTGCTGACCGGCGCGGGAATTTCGGCAGAATCGGGGATTCGCACCTTTCGGGCGGCAGACGGTTTGTGGGAAAACCATAAAGTGGATGATGTCGCGACACCCGAAGGTTTTTTGCGCAATCCGACTTTAGTACAGAATTTTTATAATGAACGACGGAGAAAGCTTTTTGATCCGGCTGTGAAACCGAATGCGGCGCATCTTGCCTTAGCCGAATTGGAACGGGCGGCAGGCGATAATTTTCTCTTGGTGACGCAAAATGTGGATAACTTGCATGAGCGGGCCGGATCGAAAAATTTAATTCATATGCACGGCGATTTATTGACCGTACGCTGTGAATGGTCGGGGAAAACCTATCATTGGGAACGGGATGTGGCGGAACAGGATCGTTGCGATTGTTGTTCGCCGCCTCATCGTTTACGTCCGCATATTGTTTGGTTCGGCGAAATGCCGTTAGAAATGGACCGAATTTACGCCGCACTTTCCGAATGCGATTATTTTATCGCTATCGGTACGTCCGGCAATGTTTATCCGGCGGCGGGATTTGTGCAGGAAGCCAATCGTTTCGGAGCGCAAACCATAGAATTAAATCTGGAGCCCAGTTTGACGCGTTCGCAGTTTTCACGGCAAAAATACGGGAAAGCGACGGAAATCGTGCCGATATTCGTGAATGAGCTGCTGGCGGAATTATCTTAAAATCAACCATAAAAAAACCGCTATCAACAGGATAGCGGCGAATCTTAAAATTAAGAAAATTTAAAAAAGACAACTGATATTTCTCAATAGCAGTGCACTAGCAATATCTCAGACTCGTCCAATAAAGAATAGTTCAAGATTTTTTCAACAAATTGTAAAAAAATGTCGGATTTTTTCTTCAATGCCTTTTTCATCCAGTCCCAAATCCGCCAGAATCTCTTGTTGTGAGCCTTGCGGAATGAAGAAATCGGGCAATCCGAGCTGTAAAAGTGCGGTCGATTTTTGATGAGAATTTAGCACTTCCGCCACTGCGGAACCCGCGCCGCCCTGAATGGCGTTTTCTTCCAACGTCACAATCAGCTCATGGTTTTGGGCTACGGTTAAAATGCGCTTTTCATCAATCGGTTTCACAAACCGCATATCCACCACTGACGCGTCTAATTTTTCGGCGACGTGGATTGCCGAAGAAAGCAGCGTTCCAAAGTTTAAGATTGCGATTTTTTTACCTTCACGAATCAATTTTGACTGACCGATCACTAATTCCTGTAACGGTTCCAGTTCCACACCGACGGCATTGCCGCGAGGGTAACGCACCGCCGCCGGTTTTCCGCAACGATAACCGGTATACAGCATTTGACGGCATTCATTTTCGTTGCTCGGCGTCATAATGATTAAATTCGGTACGCAACGCATAAAACTGATATCAAATGCGCCTTGATGGGTTTGCCCGTCCGCCCCCACAACGCCTGCGCGATCGATGGCGAACAGAACGGGAAGATTCTGAATCGCCACATCATGAATCAGCTGATCATAAGCGCGTTGCAAAAAGGTGGAATAAATCGCCACCACCGGTTTATAACCGCCGATGGCCAAACCCGCCGCAAAGGTTACGGCATGCTGTTCGGCAATGGCAACGTCGAAATATTGTTCCGGGAAACGTTTGGAAAATCCCACCATGCCGGAACCTTCACACATCGCCGGCGTGACGCCCACGATATATGGATCTTGTTCCGCCATTTCGCATAACCAATCTCCGAAAATTTTCGAATAGGTCGGTGTTGCGCCGGATGTCGGCAATTCGCCGCAAATCGGATCAAATTTCGGTACGCCGTGGAAGCGAACCGGGTCTTTTTCCGCCGGCGCGTAACCTTTTCCTTTTTTAGTTCGAACATGCAGAAATTGCGGCCCTTTTAATTCGCGCATATTGCTAAGGGTGGCAACCAATTCCTCGATGTTGTGACCGTCAATCGGTCCGATGTAATTAAAACCGAGTTCTTCAAACAAAGTACTTTCAGGCGAGAACATCACGCCTTTCATGTGTTCTTCGGTTTTTTTCATGAAATTTTTTACGGTCGGCACTTTGTCCAAAATCTTTTTACTACCGTCGCGCACCGTCGAGTAGAACGAGCCGGAAAATAAGCGGGCAAGATGAGTATTCAACGCGCCGACATTTTTTGAAATCGACATTTCGTTGTCGTTGAGAATAACCAGCATATCGGTATGTAACGCACCGGCATGATTTAGCGCTTCAAACGCCATACCTGCGGTAATTGCGCCGTCACCGATCACGCACACGGTTTTGCGTCCGGCGTTTTCCTTTTGCGCGGCGACGGCAATGCCTAATCCGGCACTGATCGAGGTTGACGAGTGGCCGACGCTTAACACGTCAAATTCGCTTTCTTCACGCCAAGGGAACGGATGAAGCCCGTCTTTCTGGCGAATAGTCGACATTTTGTCGCGGCGTCCCGTCAGAATTTTATGAGGATAAGCCTGATGTCCCACATCCCAGATTAATTGGTCGAAAGGTGTTTTATAAACGTAATGCAAGGCGACGGTTAATTCCACACATCCCAGTCCGGAAGCCAAATGACCGCTGCTTTGACTGACGGATTCGAGCAAATAAGCCCGTAATTCATCGCAAACCTGCGATAATTGTTCTTTGCCTAAGGTGCGTAAATCGTCCGGCGAATTAATGAAAGAAAGTAAAGGGTATTTCATAATAATTAATTTTTACGATGAACAATAAATTCCGCTAATGCGCGTAATGCCGTGGTATCAAAGGAAATTTCATCTAAATTTTTGACCGCACTTTGATAGAGTTCCTGTGCTTTCTGTTTCGCACCGTCCAATCCGAGCAATTTTGGATAGGTACTTTTATCCAGATTCAAATCGGCGCCCACGGTTTTACCGATTTCCACCTGATTACCTTCAATATCCAAAATATCGTCCTGCACCTGAAAAGCCAGTCCGATAGCTTCCGCATAACGCTTTAGCCGGCGCGCCAGTTCATGATTTTCATAATGCGGAGAACAAATAAATCCCATCATCAAGGCGGCGGTTAATAATGCGCCGGTTTTATTGCGATGAATGAATTCCAATTCGGCAAGCGTAACTTGTTTGTGTTCCGATATCAAATCCAGACTTTGTCCCAAGCACATGCCCCGAACGCCGGCGGCACGGCTTAATTCCCGCACCAGATTTAACTTTTGTTGTGCGGAAAGTGCGGTAGATTTTTCGATGATTTCAAAGGCAAATGCCTGCAATGCATCACCGGCTAAAATTGCCGTTGAGTGATCAAAAGCAATATGACAGGTAGGTTTACCACGGCGCAGTTCGTCGTTGTCCATTGCCGGCAAATCGTCGTGAATCAACGAATAGGCATGGACGCTTTCAATGGCCGCCGCTGCATGGTCCAAGGCGTTTAAATCCGCACCAAGCATACTTCCCGTAGCGTAAACTAAAAACGGACGAATGCGTTTTCCACCGAGCAATAACCCGTATTTCATCGCTTCCGCCAGCGGCGAACCGGAGGCGTGAATATCGTCGAATTGGGTTTCCATAAACGCATTAATTCGCTGCTGAATTTGTGATAAATTTTGTTGAAAATCGTACATATTATTCGTCCGCGGAATAATCCGTTAAGGGGGCAGTATCACTTTTTTGCAGCAGGATCTGAATCCGCTGTTCCGCCTGTTGTAACCGTTCTTGTCCTTGTTTGGCCAATTTAATGCCGGCTTCAAATTCTTTTAAGGCGGCTTCAAGCGGTAAATCGCCGCTTTCCAATTTGGTTACCACCGCTTCCAGTTGTGTCAGCGCGGATTCAAAATCAAGTTCTACGGGTTTGCGGGCCATATGAAATCCTAAGTCTATACAAAATAGACGTATTCTACTTTATTTTTACTTAAAAGTTAAAAAATATGTATAATAGCCACTTTAATAATAATTATAGCTGAGTACTGTATTCTTAAAGGATCGTCGTTTGAATAATGTAAATTATGTTATAAGTTTACCGACAGCGGTTTCTCGACGCCAACACATCCAAAACGTATTTCAAAAACAGAATGTGTCGTTTGAATTTTTTGACGCTATTTCGCCTGATGCAGGCTTAGATGCCGCAATGCGTCGTTTTGTCCCGAATTTACAACAAGCGGAACACTTAACGGCAGGTGAAAAAAGCTGTTTTATGAGTCATGTTTCTTTATGGCAGAAATGTCTCGATGAAAATTTGCCTTATATCGCCATTTTTGAAGATGATATTTTGCTGGGCGAAAATGCAAGCGATTTTTTATCCGATTATCAATGGTTTGAAGCGCGTTTTGATTTATCACGGCCGACTATTCTTAAACTGGAAACGGCGTTAGGAAAGACCAATTTTAAACCGTTACCTAAAATAGAAGCTTATCAATCCCGTCAATTTATGCGGTTGACGGTCGGCCGCGCGCATATCGGTATGGCGGGTTATATCATTTCTCATGCCACAGCGAAAGCGTTATTACGCTATGTTAGAACGCGACCGGCGCATACTTTAAAAGCGATTGATTTGATTTTATTTGACGATTTACTGAAAAATCCGGATTTTCAGCTTGTGCAGCTCTATCCGGCGGTTTGTGTGCAGGATTCGTTTTATAATAAAAACAATGTAACGTTATTGAGCAGTCTGGAAATGGAAAGGGCACACCTTAAAAAAGTGCGCCCTTATATCGAACCGAAATCGCTTTTTGATGTTGTTCGGAAAATCGTGACGACGCCGTATCGTAAATATCTTAAACTTCAACGTCGTATTGTGCCTTTTAAATAAATTTATTTTTAGTATACAAACCCCGTTTAAGCCGTTTTCGGATGCGTTTAACAAGCGGTTTGGGTTTCGGTAACGGCATTTGACGTTCGGGCGGCGACAATACCGTCGAGCAACGGAATGCGTCCAATGAAAAACGGTCGTTTATCACTTCGTCGCAATGTTGTAAAAAGAGTTTAACATTTTGTTCGAAACGGCTTTGAAACAGATGATAAATACTGCCTGCGAAAACCGTTCCGATCCCGTAATATCCGTAATTACCTAAACGCCAAATGCCTTCCAACGGCTCCCGCTCGTAATGTGTCGGATATAAGGCGCGGTATGGAACGCCTAATTTTTCCGCCCGATAGGCAACTTCTTCCGCTACGTCGGACCGATCATTTAATTTAAACGAAGGAAATCCCATGCGTTTATAGCAATCCGTCGCCATAAAAAAGAAAGCGGGTGATGCGAAAATATGGCTGCCGGGATAAATATGATTGGAAGCCTGAGCCGGCCCCAGAAAAGTGTTATTTTTGTATACGAATTCCGCGGACTGTTCAATAATTTCGCGATTAAGCGGAATACAATCCGGTTCTATAATCGCCACAACATTTTTTGTCGCCCGGCTCATGACGCGATCAAGCCATTCGCCGTGTTCCATATTTTCTTCCGTATAAATTACGTTCAGTCCGAAATGCGCCATCACTTTTTTATGGGCATTTAATACGTCGCGGTTGAAATTATCCCAATGGAAAGAATGAAATTCCACATCGGATAAATCAAATTTTGCCGTCATAGTATTTCCTTAAAATATTTTACTGAGCGGGGAGGTTAATTTCCCGGAACGTCATATTCAATCCGTCGATCATCAATAAGCGACCGCATAAATTCGTGCCGATTTTTAACCGCACTTTGATGGCTTCCAATGCCTGCAATGCGCCGACGACGCCCACAATCGGCGAAATTACGCCGGCTTCTACGCAACTTAAAGCGGTATCGCCGAAAAGCCGGCTTAACCGGCGGTAAGTCGGCGTATGCGGTTCGTAGGTAAAGACGGAAATTTGTCCTTCAAAACGAATTGCCGCCCCGGAAACTAACGGGATTTTTGCCCGTTCGCAACAGCGATCAAGCTGATTTCGGGCATCGACATTATCGGTACAATCCAAAATGACATCAAAGTGCGGTACGATTTCCGATAGTTTTTCTTCACTGAGCAAACCGTTAACGGTCCGAATTTCAACATGAGGATTTAACGCTTCCAACGAAATTCTGGCGGATTCCACTTTCGCCATATCCAGCCGGCTATCGTTATGTAACACTTGCCGTTGCAGATTTGACAAGGTCACCGTATCAAAATCGAGCAGCGTTAAATGTCCCACTCCGGCGGCCGCTAAATATTGGCCGGCGGCGCAACCTAAACCGCCCAGACCGACGATCAGCATGCGGCTGTCTTTTAATTTTTCCTGTCCGTCAAAATCCACCGATTTCAGAATAATTTGACGGTTGTAACGCAATTCTTCTTGATAACTTAACTCAGCCATGGGTTACGCTAATAATTCGTTAAATAATTCAATCGTTACGGTTTCGCCGGCTTCCACATTGCCTCGTTCCCGTTCAAGCACGATAAAACAATTGGATTTCACAAAAGAACTGAACAAATGCGAGCCTTGGAAGCCTACGGGTTGAACCTGCAACTGTCCGTTTTCGTTGACATGATAAAAACCCCGTTGGAAATCCAAACGCCCCGGTGATTTTTTCAGCTTAGTCGCGGCAACGGCCTGAAGTCGTGCGGGTTGTGAATAAGTTAAGCCGGATAGTTTGGCGATAACGGGTTGAACAAGCTGATAAAACGTGACTAAAGCGGATACCGGATTGCCCGGCAGCCCGCAGAACCACGCATTATTTAAACGGCCGAAGGCAAAAGGTTTACCGGGTTTAATCGCCAGTTTCCAGAAGTTGATTTGTCCGACTTTTTCAAGTACGGTTTTGGTGAAATCCGCTTCGCCCACCGAAACGCCGCCGCTGGTAATCACCAAATCCGCTTGTTCCTGCGCCGTCAGAAAGGCTTTTTCGAATTCGGCTTGATTATCCGGCAAAATACCGAAATCCAATACGTCACAGTGTAACTTTTCCAGCATAAGTTTTACGGCGAATCGGTTGGTATCATAAATTTGCCCTTGCTTTAAAGGCTGTCCGACGGGAACCAGTTCGTCGCCGGTGGACAGCACGGCAACTTTTAACGGCGTAAATACGTCGACTTCTGCAATACCTAACGAAGCGAGCAACGGCAACGACACGGCGTTTAACTTTGTACCGGCTTTTAGCACGACATCACCTTGTTTTACATCTTCACCGATACGGCGAATATTTTGGCCTGATTTAGGCAGAGTAGTGAAGGTTACCGAACCGTCGGCATTCACGTTAACTTCTTCCTGCATAACTACGGCATCGGCACCTTCCGGAATCACGGCGCCGGTCATAATTCTGACCGCAGTTTGCGCTTTCCATTCTCCTTCAAAAGGCTTGCCGGCAAAGGATTTTCCCGCAACGAACAGCGTCATGGATTGCGCTAAATCCGCCAAACGGACGGCATAACCGTCCATTGCCGAATTATCAAAAGAAGGAACGTTAATCGGCGAAATCATATCTTTTGCACAAATTCTATTGGCCGCCTGATGGATGGCAAGGGTTTCCGTTTTTGTCGGGGAAGGTAAGACGGACAGCATTTGTTCTAATGCCTGTTCGAGCGAAAGTAAAGACATAAGCTTATCCTTTTTCCAAAAAATCGGCGCGATCATAACATAAAAGTGCGGTCACAAAAATGATCGTTTTTTTAGGAATATGTTCGGTCTTAAAACGGCAAAAAGATTTTATAATCAAGTTTCGTAATTGTGCGAAAAACCAGTATAATAACCGGCAATTTTGACCAATTAGGAATGTTATGAAAGTTATCTCCTTTAACATTAACGGGTTACGCGCCAGACCTCATCAGTTAGAACAAGTTATTGATATTCATCGGCCTGATATTTTAGGGCTACAGGAAATCAAAGTGGCGGACGAGCAATTTCCTTATGAACTTGTAGCGGATTTGGGTTATCACGTTTTTCATTACGGGCAAAAAGGTCATTACGGTGTGGCGTTATTGACTAAGCAGGAACCGAAAGCCGTGCGTCGCGGTTTTCCGACCGACGGCGAAGATGCGCAACGCCGCATTATTATGGCGGATTTTGATACGGATTTCGGCTCCTTAACCGTTATTAACGGTTATTTTCCGCAGGGCGAAAGTCGCGCTCACGAAACCAAATTTCCGGCAAAGGCAAAGTTTTATGCGGATTTACGTCGTTATGTGGCGGAGGATTTGCCTTGCGATAACGTAGTGATTATGGGCGATATGAATATCAGTCCGACGGATTTGGATATCGGCATCGGCGAAGAAAATCGTAAACGTTGGTTGCGCACGGGCAAATGTTCGTTTTTACCGGAAGAACGGGAATGGTATCAGCATTTATACGATTTAGGTTTAGAAGATACTTTCCGCAAATTGAATCCGACGGTAAGCGACAAATTTTCATGGTTCGATTATCGTTCCAAAGGTTTTAACGAAAACCGCGGGTTGCGAATCGATCATATTTTGGCCAATACAAAATTAGCGGAACATTGCACGGAAACCGGCATTGACTTAACTATCCGAGGCATGGAAAAACCTTCGGATCATGCACCGATTTGGGCGGTATTTAGCTGATGACTGATACGGAAAAGGAACAAAACTGGCAAACTTATCGTTCATTATTGAATGATAACATTGCGATTTTTACCGCAAACCTTGCCTTATTTACCGCTTATCCGAATCCGCAGTTAAGTTCTGTGGTGCAATTTTCATTGCCTTATCAACAGGATGAAAGCGGATTGCCGATAGCGGATGAATACCAAACGCTAATTCGTAAAATTTTTAAGGTATTAACCCAATTATCCGCGTTACCGAATACTTTGTTTGCCGGGCATATTATCAGCGACGGTATGGCGCGTTTGTATTTTTATACCCGGGACAGCGATGCATTTCAGTCCGTCCTGGCACAGTTTGAAGAAGTGGACAATGTAGAAGTTCAGCGTGATGGGGATTGGGATTTGTATTTTGATTTTCTGCTGCCTTCACCGTTAGAAATGAAAATTAATGCGACGGAAGAAGTGATTGAAATGCTGACACAAAATAACCGTTCGTTAAGCGATACCTATTTGGTAGAACATAGCTTCCATTTCGATCAGAAAGAAAAAATGCAGGCTTTTATCGAAAAAATGGGATTAAGCGATATTCCGTTTAATCAAATTCAGTACACGGATCAGCCCGTGCGTCTTGATGACGAGGATGACGAGGTCTACATATTAAAACTGGAGCAGGAACTGACGTTGGATAACAGCGATATTTTCGTTTATGTGGAATCTTTTGAATATCTGGCAAAAGAGTTTTCCGGGGAATATCAAGGATGGGAATGCGACAATTTAGTAGAGGATGCGCAGCTAAATTAACGACCGATTAAAGCTTACTGGCATAATGCTGGAAATTGTGGTTTAATACGCTGAATTTTCATTGATTAACAGGTTAAACATGAGCTGGATAGATAAAATTTTTAGCAAAAAGCCGTCTTCGGATTCCCGCCGGGCAAACGTGCCGGAAGGCGTGTGGACGAAATGTACGGCATGTGAACAGGTTTTATATCGCGATGAGTTAAAACGCCATTTAGAAGTTTGTCCGAAATGCGGTCATCATATGCGTATTGACGCCCGCGAGCGTTTGGAATACCTGCTGGACAAAGACAGCATGACGGAAATCGCAGCGGATTTAGAACCGAAAGATATTTTAAAATTTAAAGATTTAAAGAAATATAAAGATCGTCTTTCCGCCGCACAAAAAGATACCGGCGAAAAAGACGCATTGGTTGCCATGTCCGGTACATTATACGGCATGCCGATTGTGGCCGCCGCATCAAATTTCGCTTTTATGGGCGGTTCTATGGGTTCCGTAGTCGGAGCAAAATTTGTTCGCGCCGCAGAAAAAGCCATGGAAAATAATTGTCCTTTCGTCTGTTTTTCCGCCTCCGGCGGCGCCCGCATGCAGGAAGCCTTAATTTCCTTAATGCAAATGGCAAAAACCAGTGCCGTACTGGCGAAAATGAAAGAAAAAGGCATACCGTTCATTTCCGTATTAACGGATCCGACTTTGGGCGGCGTATCCGCCAGTTTCGCCATGTTAGGTGATTTAAACATCGCCGAGCCGAAAGCTTTAATCGGTTTTGCCGGTCCGCGCGTTATCGAACAAACCGTACGTGAAAAATTACCGGATGGCTTCCAGCGTGCCGAGTTTTTGTTGGAACACGGCGCCATTGATATGATCGTCAAACGTTCTGAAATGCGTGAAAAACTAGCCAGTATATTGAGCAAGTTAATGAATAAACCGTCACCATTTTTAGAACCTGAAATTATTGCTGACTAGGTAAAATCATGCAACATCATTTAAAAGCCACTTCGCCACTGAACGAGTGGCTTTCTTATTTGGAAAATAGCCACTTTAAAGCTATCGATTTGGGTCTGGAACGGGTTAAAACCGTTGCACAGGAGTTGGATTTATTACATCCTGCACCTTATGTCGTGACTGTGGGCGGAACAAACGGCAAGGGAACGACCTGTCATTTATTGGAAACGATGCTGATTAATGCCGGTTATCGGGTTGGTGTTTATTCGTCACCGCATTTGCTTCGTTATAACGAACGAGTGAAAATCCAAAATCAGGAATTACCGGATTCACAACACACCGCATCTTTTGCTTTTATTAGTGAACACAAAAGCCAATCTCTCACTTATTTTGAATTCAGTACGCTTTCCGCATTGCATTTATTCAAGCAGGCCAAAGTTGACGTGGCAATTTTGGAAGTCGGGTTGGGCGGTCGTTTGGATGCCACTAATATTGTGGATGCCGACATGGCGATTATTACCAGCGTCGATATCGATCATGTGGATTTTTTAGGCGATACCCGCGAGAAAATCGGATTCGAAAAAGCCGGTATTTTCCGCGCCGGTAAGCCCGTGATTATCGGAGAGCCCGATTGTCCGCACAGCATGCTGGAACAGGCGATGCGACTGAAATGTGCGGTTTCACGTAGAAATGCCGATTGGTCGTTTACACAGCAGGCGGAATCCTGGACATGGCAAAATGCTAAAGTGCGGTTAGAAAATTTGCCGTTTTGCGATATTCCGTTGCCCAATGCGGCGACAGCATTAGCAGCCGTTCAAGCGTTGCCTTTTAATATTTCGGAAGCGGTTATCCGTCAATCTTTGCGGGAAGTGGAATTGATCGGACGCTTTCAAACGATTAAATCGACACAATTATCAACCCTTGCGGAATTAACAAACAAGCCTGTAGAGGCTTTACCGCAATTTATCATTGATGTAGGGCACAATCCGCATGCCGCAAAATATTTAAGCGAAAAATTGACCGCACTTCGTTCTCGGATTTCAGGCAAAATTATTGCGGTTTGCGGAATTTTGAAGGATAAAGACGCCGCCGGCGTGCTGACGCCTTTGTTACCGGTTATAGACGAATGGATTTGCGTCACCTTAACGGGCGAACGCGGACAAACAGGGGAGTTGCTAAGTCAAAAACTTCGGACAATTGCCCCTGACGTACGCCCGGAAATCTGCCGTTCGGTGCAAGAGGGAGTAAAAAGTGCGGTCAAAAAATCCCATAAAAATGACGTGGTGATAGTATTCGGTTCCTTTCACACTGTGGGCGAATTTTTACAGTTATTGTGAAAATCGGATAAAATGAAAAGGCGCCATTAAGCGCCTTTTTCATAATTGTAAATGACGGGTATCGTTAACTTTTTCCACGATAAATCGCCCCGAATCCGCTTGTCCGTTTCGAACGTAACGTACGATATTAATCGACGTATTTTTCATCGCTTCGCTTCTGCCGGGATCGCGATGGGTCTGCCAGGTGGCGCCGCCGAATATCGCCATTAATAAACGCACGGTATGCCCGTGAGACACGATTAAAATATTGCCGTTATCATGAATTCGGATAATGTCATCGATGGCTTTCGTGGTGCGGTCGGCTAACTGTTCCCAGGTTTCGCCGCCGTTGGTCAGCGCTTTGTAATTAACCGGATCCGAAACCATTTGTTGGAATTCTTGGGTTTGACGGATTAATTCCACATTAGTGCCTTCCCAAGAACCGAAATAATGTTCGTTTAACCCGTTATGCTGAAAAAGCGGTACGTTCCGTCCGTCTAAAATATGATTGGCGGTATCGATAGTACGTTGCAGACAGCTTGAATAGGCGGCGACAAACGGCACATCATTTAGCGCCAATCCCGTGAGTTTTGCGCCTTTTACGCCTTCTTCGGTCAGGTCGGAATTGCCCCATCCCTGCATTAAGCCCTGTTCGTTCCAAACCGTTCTGCCGTGGCGGATAAGATAAAATCGAATATCTTTTTTCATGACTGTTCCTTATTTTCGTAAGACAAGATTTTACAGGATTCTTGCCGCAATGAAAATTTAAAAATACTTTGCAACTTTGGTTTAAAAAATTTATCCTAAACAGAAATTTTTTATCGTTTAACGGATGTTTTTATGCACGCGAAAGCTAAATACCGCAAAGATTATAAAACCCCTGATTTCACCGCAACAGATATTTTCCTTGATTTTCAACTCGATCCGCAACACACCGTGGTTACCGCTAAAACCCGGTTCCAACGTCTTAATTCCGAAAGCACAACCCTGCGTTTAGACGGCCACAGTTTCCAATTCGCTTCAATTAAATTTAACGGTAGCGATTTTTCCGCTTATAAACAAGACGGCGAAAGTTTAACTTTGACTTTACCCGAAGAAAGTGCGGGAGATTTTGAGCTCGAAATTGTGACAATTCTGGTGCCCGCCGAAAATACTTCATTACAAGGTTTATACCAATCGGGCGAGGGAATTTGTACTCAATGCGAAGCGGAAGGTTTCCGCCAGATTACTTATTCTTTAGACCGCCCGGACGTATTGGCGCGTTATCAGGTAAAAATTACTGCGGATAAAACCCGTTATCCGATTTTGCTTTCCAACGGAAACCGTATTGCAAGCGGTGAATCGGATAAAGGTCAACATTGGGTGGAATGGCAGGATCCGTTCCCGAAACCGAGTTATTTATTTGCATTGGTCGCAGGTGATTTTGATGTGTTGCAAGATGAATTTACCACCCGCAGCGGACGCAAAGTGGCATTGGAGCTTTATGTAGACCGCGGCAATCTGAATCGCGCCGATTGGGCGATGCGAAGCCTGAAAAAAGCCATGAAATGGGATGAGGAACGTTTCGGACTGGAATACGATCTGGATATTTACATGATTGTGGCGGTAGATTTCTTCAATATGGGTGCCATGGAAAATAAAGGTCTGAATATATTCAATTCCAAATATGTACTTGCCAATGCGCAAACAGCGACAGATGAAGATTATTTGGCGATTGAATCGGTGATCGGACATGAATATTTTCATAACTGGACCGGTAATCGCGTCACTTGCCGGGATTGGTTTCAATTAAGTTTGAAGGAAGGCTTGACAGTGTTCCGCGATCAGGAATTTTCATCGGATACCGGTTCCCGTGCGGTAAATCGCATTAATAACGTCAAATTCCTGCGCACCGCGCAATTTGCCGAAGACGCCAGTCCGATGTCTCATCCGATTCGTCCGGAAAAAGTGTTGGAAATGAATAACTTCTATACGATGACCATCTATGAAAAAGGGGCGGAAGTCATTCGTATGATGCACACGTTACTAGGCGAAAAACGCTTCCAACAAGGTATGCAGCTTTATATTGCGGAAAATGACGGTAAAGCCGCCACCTGCGAAGATTTTGTTTCGGCGATGGAACGCGCTTCCGGCGTGGATTTAACGCAATTCCGCCGTTGGTATAGTCAATCCGGTACGCCTAAATTAACGATTTCCGACAGCTACGACGAGAAAAAACATACTTATCAGCTGATTGTTTCGCAACTGACGCCGCCGACGGCGGATCAAATGGATAAAGTGAATTTGCACATTCCGTTAAAAATCGCCTTATACGACAAAAACGGCATTCCGATTACCTTGCTGAACAACGGCGAAGTGGTAAGTGATGTCCTGAACGTAACACAAAAAGAGCAGGTATTTGAATTCCATTCCGTCAGTTCACGTCCCGTGCCGGCGTTATTATGTGATTTTTCGGCGCCGGTGAAGCTGGATTATCATTACAGCACGGAACAACTGATTACCTTATTGAAATTCGCACAAAACGAATTTGTGCGTTGGGACGCGATGCAAATGCTGTTTGCCGCGGAATTGCGCCGCAATTTAACCGCCAGTCAGCAAGGTGAAGAACTCACATTTTCTGCGGAAATTTTGACCGCACTTTCCCACGTGTTGGCCAATTACAAAGAGAATGTGGAACTTACCACGCTGATTCTGACTTTGCCGAAAGAAACGGAATTTGCCGAGCTATTCAAAACCATTGATCCGGACGGTATTGTTGCCGTGCGCGATTTTATGCAACGTACTATTGCGGAAAATTTACGAGCTCAACTACTTGAAACCTATAATGCCATTCAGCAGGAAGAATATCGTATCGATATTCGAGACATTGCCTTGCGCAGTTTGAAAAATATTTGCCTGCAATACTTAGCTTTCACAGAAACCGGCAATTTAATTGTCAACAAGCATTATCTGCATGCCAATAACATGACGGACACGCTGACCGCATTAACGGCGGCAACCAAAGCTCAGCTAGGCTGTCGTGAAAACCTACTGCGCGATTTTGAAGAAAAATGGCAACATGACGGACTGGTTATGGATAAATGGTTTGCCTTGCAGGCAACCCGTCCGGATAGCAATGTCTTGGAATTGGTGCAGCATCTCATGCTGCATCCGAGTTTCAACTTTAATAATCCGAATCGCTTACGCGCTTTGGTGGCAAGTTTCGCCAACCAAAATTTAAAAGCGTTTCATGCCGCGAACGGTTCGGGTTATCGCTTCCTGACCGACATTTTGATTAAGCTGAACGAAACCAATCCGCAGGTGGCGGCGCGCTTAGTCGAACCGCTTATTCGCTTCAACCGTTATGACAGCCAGCGTCAGACCTTAATGAAACGCGCACTGGAACGTTTAAGCGAAGTGGAAGATCTGTCCAAAGATTTATACGAAAAAATTGATAAAGCGTTAAACGCCTGAGCGAACAAATTTTATAGTTAACCGTAAAGTATAGAGAAACGTAGAGAACATAAAATGTTATATCCACTTATTCGAAAAGGCATTTTTGCGTTAGAACCTGAAACCGCTCACGATCTGGTGATAAAAGCGTTGCACATAGCGGGCCATCCGCTATTGAACCGCGCATTGAAAGCGTTGCTCGCTTGTCCGCAGGGAGCGGAAAAAACGGTCATGGGCGTGAAGTTTAAAAATCCTATCGGATTAGCCGCCGGCGCGGATAAAAACGGCGAAGCGATTGAGGGTTTCGGCGCCATGGGTTTCGGCTTTATCGAAGTGGGTACCGTTACGCCGTTGGCTCAGGACGGCAATGCCAAACCGCGTCAATTCCGGATTGTGGAAGCGGAAGGAATTATTAATCGCAACGGTTTTAATAATTACGGTATCGATCACCTGATCGAAAATGTCAATAAATCCCATTATGACGGCACCTTGGGAATCAATATCGGTAAAAATAAAATTACCCCTATTGAACACGGCAAAGACGATTATATTTTCTGCCTGAATAAAGCTTACAATTATGCGGATTACATTACGGTGAATATTTCTTCGCCGAATACGCCGGATTTGCGGACTTTACAATACGGTGACGCATTGGACGATTTGCTGAAAGGTATCAAACAGCGGCAAAAAATCCTGGCGGATCAGTACAACAAATATGTTCCTATTGCGTTGAAAATTGCGCCAGATCTCACAGAAGCCGAATTAGTGCAAATCGCCGATACGGTTCGCCGTCATCAAATGGACGGCGTTATTGCGACCAACACCACGGTTTCCCGCGATACCGTGCAAGGCATGAAACATGCAACGGAAATCGGCGGTTTAAGCGGCAAACCGTTGCAACATAAAAGTACGGAAATCATTCGCCGTTTGCATCAGGAACTGAAAGGCGACATTCCGATTATCGGCAGCGGCGGTATCGACGGCGTGCAAAACGCACGGGAAAAAATGGCGGCCGGTGCCGAATTATTACAGATTTATTCCGGATTGATTTATCACGGTCCCGCATTAGTCAAAGCTTTGGTGCAAGCCATCAAATAGCGTTCGTGCAAAGCAAAAAGTGCGGTCAAATTTCACCGCACTTTTCTGTTATGCGCCATCCTACATCTTAAATTGCCATAATATGACGGAAAAAATTTACGATCTCCACACCCACAGCACCGCTTCAGACGGAACATTAACACCGACGGAATTGGTTCAACGAGCCGCCGAACAGCAGGTTAGCGTATTGGCGCTGACGGATCACGACAGCGTTTCAGGATTGGCAGAAGCCCGAATTGCGGCGAAATCCGCAGGAATTCGGTTGATTAACGGGGTAGAGGTGTCAACGGAATGGGAAAACCGCGGCATTCATATTGTGGGATTAGGATTTGATAAAACTCATCAAAATTTGACCGCACTTTTGCAGCAACAGGCGCAAGTGCGTCATCAACGCGCGTTGGAAATCGGGTTAAAGCTGGAAAAAGTCGGCATTCCGAATGCTTTCGACGGCGCGAAAAAACTGGCGGACGGAGAAGTCACCCGCGCGCATTTCGCCCGTTATTTGGTGCAGATAGGCGAAGTGAAAAATGAAGCTCAGGCATTCAAAAAATATCTTGCCCAGGGTAAGCCTTGCTTTGTTAAATCCGGCTGGGCGACGATCCCGCTTGCGATTGAAACTATTCATCAGGCGGGCGGCCTGGCCGTGCTGGCTCACCCTTTGCGTTACACCATGACGAACCGCTGGTTGCGACGTTTAATTGACGAATTCAAACAATGGGGTGGGGACGGCATTGAAGTTTCCGGTTGCGGACAAACGCCGGATCAGCGTCATTTACTGGCGCGTTGGGCAAATGAATTCGGGTTGTTAGGCTCAGTCGGTTCGGATTTTCATTTTCCCTGCGGTTGGATTGAAATAGGTAAGTCATTGTTTTTACCTGAAAACGTCGCGCCGATTTGGACGGAATTAAATGAAAAAAGCGGATAAATTTATCCGCTTTGCCAATTTCATCGTACGTTCAGAGATAGCGCACAAATTTGTCCGGATTGACGGGTTTCGGCTCTTTATCCGGTTGACTTTTTGCCGTCCCCAGCATAATCAATGCTATCACTTTATCAGTAGCGCCGCATTCAAAGGCTTGACGCAGAGCAGAGCCGTCCACCCATTTCCCGGTTATCCAGACATTATCAAAACCTAAATTTTGCGCCGCCAGCTGAATGCCGTAAGTCGCACAACCTGCGGTTAACATTTGTTCCCAGGCCGGCACTTTTTCGATAGTTTTATCAATTTTTGCAACGACCGCAATGACCATCGGTTGTCCACAAATTTTTTCCACTTTCGCCGCTTGTTTTTCATCTAAATTCAGCTCTTGCGCAGCCGCTTTTAATAACACTTCAAGCCGTTTCAGTCCTTCGCCTTCGATAACAACAAAGCGATAGGGTTGTAATTTACCGTGATCCGGTGCGCGAAATGCGGCCTGAAATATTTGCGCCAGCTGCTCGGCGTTCGGCGCGGGATGCGTCAGCTTTTTATTCGAACGGCGATGTAGCAATAATTCTAAAGTATCCATTTTGTTTTATCCTAAAAAGTGCGGTGAAAAAATCGAGAGTTTTTTGCGTTAAAATTACGCATTATTTTTACTGAATTATATCTGCCAAAAACGTTTAATATTATATATCAACGCATTAATTTTATCATAATCAATAAAATCGGCGGCAGTTCGGACAAAAAAGTGCGGTTAAATTTTTAATCGTTTTTGTAAAATACAAGGTTATCAAGTGACGATGTCACAATAATGTTAACTCAATTTAAGCCGTCGTCCGAATGCAGAAAACAGGTGAGTTTTGCTGAAAATATGGTAACATTAACGGCGAATTTTCATTAACTTTTATATAGGAAATACTATGTCAAACTTACAAGCAGTCATTGAAGAAGCGTTTGAACGCCGTGCCGATATTACACCTAAAACGGTGGATGCGGCGACAAGAGCGGCGATTGAAGAAGTGATCGAGGGATTAGACAGCGGTAAATTCCGTGTAGCTGAAAAAATTAACGGCGAATGGGTAACGCATCAATGGCTGAAAAAGGCCGTGTTATTATCATTCCGCATTAATGAGAACGAACTCATTGACGGTGCCGAAACCAAATATTATGACAAAGTACCGTTGAAATTTGCCGGCTATACCGAAGAACGTTTTGCGCAGGAAGGTTTCCGTGTCGTGCCTTCGGCGACAGTGCGCAAAGGTGCGTACATTTCAAAAAATGCGGTTTTAATGCCGTCTTACGTTAACATTGGTGCTTATGTAGGCGAGGGCACCATGGTGGATACTTGGGCAACGGTGGGATCTTGCGCGCAAATCGGTAAAAATGTTCATTTATCAGGCGGTGTGGGTATCGGCGGCGTGTTAGAACCGTTACAAGCCAATCCGACGATTATCGGCGATAACTGTTTTATCGGCGCGCGTTCCGAAGTGGTTGAAGGTGTGATTGTTGAAGACGGCTGTGTGATTTCCATGGGCGTATTTATCGGTCAATCTACTAAAATTTATGATCGCGAAACCGGTGAAATCCATTATGGTCGCGTACCTGCGGGTTCCGTTGTGGTTTCCGGCAGCCTTCCGTCAAAAGACGGCAAATACAGTCTTTATTGCGCGGTCATTGTGAAAAAAGTAGACGCCAAAACACTGGGTAAAGTGGGAATTAACGAATTATTGCGTTCTATCGAAGAATAATTAATCAATTCGAGCAATAAAAACGGCGTAACAGTGAACTTTACGCCGTTTGTTATAGTCTAATTTTACGAATATGCTGGTTATAACAAATATCTTGTTATATTTCAGTCAGCTATATTCATCATAATACAATGTCGAAATACTTATATCATTAGATATAATTACTTAAGATTAGGGGAAACAATGAAAAAATCATTATTAGCAACATTGGTGTTGAGCGCTTTATTTGCGGTAACTGCTTGTGATCAAGCAAAAAAAGATAATACTGCCGAAGTGAAAGATGCGGCAACGCAAACAACTCAAGATGTGAATCAAAATATAGCTGATTCAAAAGACACTGTGTCTGAAAAAGCGGGTGAAATGAAAGACGCTGCAATAGATAAAGCCAATGAAATAAAAGATTCTGCGGCAGAAAAAGCCGGCGAAATTAAAGATGCGGCGATGGAAAAAGCGACTGAAATGAAAAATTCAGCCGAAGAAAAAGCAGCAGAAATGAAAGACGCGGCAATGGAAAAAGCCAATGAAATGAAAGATGCCGCAGAAGCTAAAGCCACTGAAATGCGAGAAGCGGCTTCACAAAAAGCAGCAGACGCCGTTTCCGAACAAAATAAAGAAGTTAAAGACACTTCTAAATAATTTTGGCATTAATTCTTTACAAGAAATCCCAAGAGATTATAGAATCCTTGGGATTTTTTATTTTTTCAAGGACTATATGTTATGTGCAATTTATAAAAGTAAAAAGAAAGAAGGGATGTACTTGTATATAGCAAAACGCGATGATTTTTCCGATTTACCAAGTGCATTACGCGAAGCTTTTGGCACACCGGCGTTTGTCATGCTTTTTAATTTAGCCGGCCAAAAAACACTTATAAATGCGGATAACCAGGAAGTGATGGAACAAATTAAACAAAACGGTTTTTATTTGCAAATGCCGTCGCAAGACGATTGGTTATTTACCATTGAAAAGTAAACAACGACGTTGGTAAAAAATTATTTTAAACGGCACCGAAAGGTGCTTTTTTTGTTACGGGGAAATATCTAATCCCCTGTAACTGAATTCGCATAATGTATATTATGTTAAATAATGTATGCATTATATCACGGAAATAAATTTACTATTACTCTCTTATCAATTAACTTTATTTATAAACTGATTGTGCTGATAAATGTGTTTTGATTTTTGAAAAGGAAAATTAGAAAAATAAAAAACGACGGCGTTACACAAAAAATCATTCACTTTTGTGTAATAAAATATCGTCGGATTTTATGCAGATGAATCTGAAGAATTTAGATATTTTTCCAGGTAGAATTAATTTTTTAGCAAGATTTTCCCATAATTAATGGGCAAGTTATCTTGTGGCATTCGGTATCTTCGCGTTCTTCAATTAAATGTAATGCCGCTTGCTCGCCCATAGCATAATGCGGTAATTCTACTGTGGTTAATGGCGGTATGAATAGACGTGCAATGCCGACCATATTGTCATATCCCGTTACGGCAATATCTTCAGGAATACGATATCCGTGACTGAGCAATAGCTGATACGCAACAAACGCAATTCTGTCATTACCACAGACAATCACATCATAATCTAATTTTTTGTGACGTTGTAGCAAATCTATTAGCGGCTTTGCCCCCTCAAAATAATCTTCGCCATCAGCCTGCATAAAATAGTGGCTGATTTTGACCGCACTTTTATCTGTTTCTTCCGCAAAAAATGCTTGTTCAAAGCCTTTTTTACGGGCTTTGGTCGCAATATAATTATGAGGAATATGCAGGAATAGCGGTTTTTTATAACCTTTTTCCACTAATAATTTACCGATTTTGTACTGTCCTTGGTAATCATCAGGAATATAGCTTGCTACGGGTAAATCCTCCGTCACGCAATTTGCTAAAGCTATGGGGAATTGACGCAGTTTTTCTGGAACTTGTACGATTTTTAAGCCGTTACGCGCAATAATGATGCCGTTTGGCCGATGGGAAATAAGTTGTTCCACTGCTTGTTCCATTTCGGCTTCATCATTTTCAAACGTGTTAATGACATATGAATGCCAGCCAAATTTACGGACTGTTTTTTCTATGGCTAATAAAATTTCTACAGAAAACGGTGTGGTCGCAGTACCGAGAGATAACACCCCGATTGTTTTCCCCGTTACTCCCCTAATATTCTGTGCAGCGAAATTGGGGACATAACCAAGTTGATCAATGGCGCGTTTAACGGATTGATAAGTCTTATCTGATAATTTATCGGGATTATTCAGTGCACGCGATACTGTCATCAGCGATACGCCCGCTAATTGGGCCACATCTTTGAGTGATGCCATAAAAACTCTCCTATTTCTGACCGCACTTTTACCCATAATACCTTTTTTCTAAATTTATTGTTAACGTTAACCAAAAAATGTGAACCACTTCACATTTTTATAAATGTTAACGTTAAAATTTGTGATAAATATCACAAAATATGAATTATTTGTTTGTTTAAATTAAATGATAACGTTAACATTAGTTGCAATTTTAGAGAACTCAATAAATGGAGTTAAAAATGGAAAATTCTGCCACTCAAGACTATTATTTATCTAACCGTAATTATTGGCTATTCAGCGGCTATTTTTTCGTGTTTTTCTTTATTATGGCAACCTGCTACCCGTTTCTTGGGATTTGGCTGGGCGATATTAACGGTTTGTCCGGTGAAGATGCCGGAATGGTATTCGCCATGATGTCATTCTTCGCACTCTGCTTTCAGCCTGTATTTGGGTATGTATCGGATAAACTTGGTATCCGAAAACATTTACTGTGGATTTTAGCCGTCACACTTGTATTTTACGCACCGTTTTTTATTTATGTGTTTGCGCCCCTGCTCAAAACCAACGTTTGGTTAGGTTCCATTGTAGGCGGGGCGTATATCGGTTTTGTGTTCCAGGCGGGCTCGCCGGCTTCCGAAGCCTATATTGAACGCGTTAGCCGTCGATGTCGGTTTGAATACGGTCGCGCCCGCATGTTTGGAATGTTCGGTTGGGCGATTTGTGCATCAATTGCCGGCAATCTTTACGGTTCCAATCCCAACTATGTGTTTTGGCTCGGTTCGGCGGCATCACTCGTATTACTACTGTTAATTTTTCTTGCGAAGCCGACGGAAAATTCAACGGCAAAAGTCGTGGAACAGCTTGTCAGCAATAAAAATCCCGTTACGCTAAAGCAAGCAATCATCATTTTCAAGCGTCCTAAATTTTGGGCTTTATTAGCATATGTGGTCGGAGTAGCATGTATTTACGATATTTTCGACCAACAGTTCGGGAATTTCTTTAACACTTTTTTTGCTTCTCATGCAGAAGGCATTCAAATGTTTGGCTATGTTACCACAGCAGGGGAAATGCTAAATGCGCTGATTATGTTCTTTGTGCCGCTCGTCATTAATCGTATAGGTGCGAAAAACGCTTTACTCATTGCGGGTTCCATCATGAGCGTTCGTATTATCGGTTCGTCATTCGCTACCGAAGCTTGGCATGTTGTGGTGCTCAAAACTCTGCATATGTTTGAAGTGCCGTTTTATCTTGTGGGTGTATTCAAATACATTGCAAGCACTTTCGAATTACACTTTTCCGCTACTATTTATCTCGTTGCCTGCCATTTCACTAAACAAATAGGCAATATGATTGTATCGCCAATTGTCGGTGCAGGTTATGACTTATACGGCTTTCAACACACCTACTTTATCTTAGGCTGTATAGCTGTTACATTTACCATCATTTCGGCGTTCACGCTTACAGACAAAATGCCGTTCAGCGAGCGTTATCAATTACAAAAATGCAACGTGCAATCACGTTAAGGAGTCCAGCATGATTTTACCGCAATACTTTGAAAATCCTGAAATATTACAGGTTAATCGCCAACCTCATCATGCGTATTTTGTGCCGTTTGCAACCAATCAACAACCTGACCAATTAACGCGAGAAACATCGCAATTTTTTACCGCACTTTCCGGTAAAAACTGGGATTTTACTTATTATGACAGCGTGCAGAACTTGCCTGAAAATTTCCTGCATTTGCCGCTGCAAAGTAATATTCCCGTGCCGTCTAACTGGCAAATCCAAGGTTTTGACCGCCATCATTACACCAACATTAACTACCCTTTCCCATTTGATCCGCCTTTCGTACCGAAAAACAATCCTTGCGGGCATTATCGCCACGAATTTGGCTTGACTAAAAATCCTAATAAACGTTATTTGTTAAATTTTGAGGGTGTGGACAGCTGCCTGTTTTTGTATATTAATCAACAACTTGTAGGTTACGGGCAAATCAGTCATTGTACGCAGGAATTTGATATTACCAATCAGCTGAATTCGGGCAAAAACGTGTTGGATGTGGTGGTATTGAAATGGTGTGACGGCAGTTATTTGGAAGATCAGGACAAATTTCGCATGTCAGGCATTTTTCGCGACGTTTACTTGTTAGAGCGCGATAAAAATTATCTGCAGGATTTCTTTATTAAAAGTGAATTAGTTGATGATTTCAGCCAAGCGAGTTTAACCGTTGAAACCCAATTTTCAGGTGAAAAACAAAAGGTTGAATTTGTGCTTTATGATCCGCAAGGAGCGGAAATTGCACATCAAAGTGCGGTAGATTTTTCACTTGTTTTGGATAACCCGATTTTATGGAATGCCGAAAATCCGCAGCTTTACCGATTAACTATGCAAACAGGCAACGAAATTATCGAGCAAAAAATAGGATTCCGCAAAATTTATGTGGACAATGCCGTACTGAAAATTAACGGTCAGCCGCTTAAATTTAAGGGCGTCAATCGTCACGACAGCGATCCGAAAACAGGCTACGCGATTTCCCGTGAGCAGGCGTTGCTTGATCTTAAATTGATGAAACGGCACAACATCAACGCCATTCGCACTGCGCACTACCCTAATGCGCCTTGGTTCGGCGAGTTGTGCGATCGGTACGGTTTTTATCTGATTGCAGAAAGCGACATCGAAAGTCACGGTGCCAGCATGCTTTATGTGGAAACGCCGGAACAAAGTATTTTTCTGAATAATCAACGAATTAACCACGACGAACAAATACGGCAGCAAACTATTGATAATTTCTGCTATTTTGCCCGCGCGCCGGAATTTAAAGCGGCGATTTTAGACCGCACGATTACCAATGTAGAACGGGATAAAAACCGCACTTCCGTAGTGATTTGGTCTCTCGGTAATGAAAGCGGTTACGGCGAGAACTTCGAAGCCGCCGCGGCGTGGATTAAACAACGGGACGCCGGCCGTTTAGTACATTACGAAAGTTCAATTTATCAACACAGCCAACACCAAAACGATTTATCCCATTTGGATTTCTACAGTGAAATGTATCCGGGCACCGAATCTTTAGACGCTTATTGCACGGATGCCAAAACCGCCAAACCTTACCTGTTATGCGAATACAGTCACGCCATGGGCAATTCAAACGGTGACGCGGAAGATTATTGGCAAGTGTTTGAAAAATATGATAAATCCTGCGGCGGATTTGTCTGGGAATGGTGCGATCACGCTCCGTATCTGCCCGACAATTCCGGACGGATGGGATACGGCGGCGATTTTGGCGACACACCGAATGACGGCAACTTTTGCATGGACGGTTTGGTTTCGCCGCTCCGTATTCCGCACAGCAATCTGTTAGAACTGAAAAACGTCAACCGACCGATTCGCGCCCGTCTCAGCGGCAATCGGATTGAAGTGAAAAATTATTGGGATTTCACGAAATTAGACGAAGCCGTTACGATTCGTTATGCCGTAAAAGAAAACGGCGAAACCGTAGAACAAGGCGAATGTAAAATAAAATGTGCGCCGAAACGGACCGCACTTTTACCGTTAAGCTTGCCGGATTATCGCGGAAAATTTACCACTTTGGACTTGGAATACATTGCCACAGCCAAAACCGAGTTGCTGGAACCCGACCATTGTTACGGATTCGACCAAATCGTCATTCATGACAAAGATTTGGTTTTACCGAAAACATCTAAAAAATCGCCCGCACTTACGCCTTTTGCGGTGATTGAATCCGCGCGCAGTTTAGCCGTTAAAAATGGGGATTATCATTATATTTTTGATAAAGATCGCGGCATTTTTACCGAAATTTTACAAAAAGGAAAAGCGCTAATCGAGCAACCGCTGGAGTTTAATATCTGGCGCGCGCCGACGGACAACGATCGCTTAATTCGCGAATTATGGCAAAACGCAGGCTACCATCAGGCTTACAGCCGCGCTTATTCTGTGACCTGGCAACAAACGGAAAATGCGGTCGTTATTCAAGCGGTTTTAGCCATGGTTGCCACTTCCAAAAGCCGGATTTTAACCTTGCGGGTGACTTACCGGCTACAACAAAACGGGCAGTTTTCCGTTGAAATTCACGCTGAACGCCCCGCTCATTTGCCGTATTTGCCGCGTTTCGGTTTACGTTTCTTTCTGCCGAAAACCCGTGCGCAGGCGCAATATTTTGGTTACGGCTCGCAGGAAAGTTATTCGGACAAACACCATTTGGCGCGTTTGGGCAATTATGCGACGAACGCGGCGGAAAATCACACCCATTATCTTAAACCGCAGGAAAACGGCAGCCATTTCGGTTGTCATTACGTTCGCCTGAATAATTTGTGGGTTTCCTCTAGCCGCCCGTTCAGTTTTAATCTGTCTCCTTATACTCAGGAAGAATTAACGGACAAAGCCCATGATTATGAGTTGACGGAATGCGATTCCACCGTACTTTGCGTGGATTACAAAATGAGCGGTATCGGTTCCAATTCCTGCGGCCCGGTATTAAAACCGCAATATCGCTTGCTGGAAACGGAATTTGACTGCGGTTTTGTTATTTGCTTTGAATAATTGCGGTTTAATCGCATAAAAGTGCGGGCGATTTTCGTTGAGTTTTTTGCATAAAAAAACCGTCGTTTCCGCTTACGCCGAACCAACGGAAACGACGGATTTATATTTTCCGACGATTACTTTTTCTGCACGCCCACGACTTTAATATCGTTGTTATGCGCCCGAATAAACGCCTGGGTTTCTTTCATGATCGCCTGCACTCGCGGGTCTTCCCAACGGACGATTTTATCGTTTTCATCCCGTTTATCCGACCAAATCATCACGCCGTCCGTGTATTTGTAACTAATTTCCAGCATTTGGCGCCAAACTTTCGGGTCGATAAACTGCTTGAAATATCCGCTGTTTTTGGCGGAATAATATTGCGGCCAGATATAGCCGATAATTTTTTTCTTCGGATTGCGGCTTTTAATTTCCTGCACCGTGAGACTGACATCTTTTTCCCAGGTTGTCACGTCGGGATTGACAATATACAGCACCGGATTGGCATAATCCGAAATCGCGCCGGATTGATTGCGGCGTTTATTGAATTCTTTCCATTTATCGTGCGAAACCTGATACGGCGCCTCGCCGCGGTAATGGCGAATAACGCTCAGACTTTCCGTAGGCAAGCCGTAATTACTGATGATTGCATTCGGATTTTCGTGTTTAAAAATATTAAACATCAGTTCAAAATCATGACGCAATTCATCCGGCGACAATAACTGCCCGCCTTTATTGCCAAACCAGGACTCGATATCCGTAGAAATCACGGTGTACCCTTCCGCTCGCGAACGACGCGCCAATTCCATGATTTTTTCCAAATTTAGCACGCCGTGTTTGCGTTTTCCCGTCGGATCCGGCTTCACCAATTCGGATTCGTAAATCAACATCGCTCTTGAGATTTTCTGCGAAGTCAGATCTTTCGGTTTGCCTACATAATCCATCATATCGTAAATGGCGAAATCTTTCGCCGATACGCTCATTACCGCCGCCATCGCGCCTAATGCGACGGTCCATTTAGCTAATTTTTGCATGAATTTACTTTCCTTTTTTACTGTCGTTCTACTCATAGACCCGCATTTACCGCATGAGTTCAGATTCAAAATTTCTAGAAATATGAATGAGGTACGAAAAAAGTTTGCGAATTAAAGCGTACAAAGCCAAGCGAACGCCAATGAAATAAAACGGCCGGAGGTTGTGAAAATTGGTCAACGGGACAAATAAAAAGTGCGGTCAAAAAACGTGACATTTTTTGACCGCACTTTAGCGCTAAATTAAAGAAAATTATTTGGCGATTTTCGCATCAAGGGAGAATTTTCCCGCACCGGTTACGAAAATGAACAAGAATGCCATGGCGAAAAGCACCGCCGGCTCCCCTTGGTTCGCAATCGGGTTGAAGAAAGTCGCCGCGCTTGCGTGGAACATCAAATACGCCACGGTCATTTGACCGGCTAATAAAAATGCTGACGCGCGAGTGAATAAACCCAAAATGATCAGCGCGCCGCCCACGGTTTCAATTAAACCGCCTACGCCCATGAGCGAAAGCAACGGCATATCGCCCGTGAGTTTCTGCAAGCCGTGTAACAGAATTAAATAACCGATTACCACGCGGCTAATCAATAAAATTACCGGGCTTAATGCTGATGAGAGTTTTTCGAATAAGCTATTCATAAGTTTCCTTGTTAAGTTATGTTAAGTTCGTCGCATATTTTATTTAAATTCAAATTTGCAACAAGATATATTTTTGCAAAATAAATTTGCAAAAATGGAAAGATACTATTTTAAATCGAACAATAAAAATTCCACATCGCTCGATGTTTCGATTTTTGCCCGTTCTTCCGCCCGAATACCGACCGCATCCGATGAGGAAAGCGCAATATTGTTCACCTTCAATTCGCCTTTAACGACTTGCAACCAGTAATTTCTTGCAGAATTAAGTGAAATATCAATCGTTTGATCGGCTTTATATTGATAACGCCAAAGCTTCATATCCTGATAAACCCGGAACGATTCGCCCTCTCCTGTCGGCGAAAGAATCAAGGTTGCGCCTTCTTCATCGGCAAAACGGCGTTGATCATAACGCGGTGCGTTATCTTTAACATTCGGAATAATCCAAATTTGATAAAGATGCAGCATTTCGTCATTCGACGGATTAAATTCCGAATGGGTTACGCCGCTGCCCGCCGACATAAACTGGAATTCGCCGGCGTTAAATTCTTTCACATTGCCCATACTGTCTTTATGCGCAATTCGACCTTCCAGCACATAAGTCAGAATTTCCATATTGTCGTGCGGATGGGTGCCGAATCCCATGGTCGGCGCCACAAAATCTTCGTTAATAACACGCAAATGTGAAAAATGAACATGCGCCGGGTCATAATAGCCCGCAAATGAAAATGTGTGATTAGCTTTTAGCCAGCCGTGATCTGCATAGCCGCGTTCGTTCGCTTTTCTAACTTGTAACATAAATTTTCCTTATTTGTTCTTACGCCCTATTGCGTATGGATGCGCCTATTTTAATTGAAGATAAAATTGCAACAAGTCACAATAATTAAAGATTATGTTGCATAAATGAAAAGATAAATAGAAAAATCAGCCCGGCAAAACCGGGCATAATATCATTGATTGAACTTAAAACCTTTTCCGGTTTTCACATTTAAGGAGCAAAGAATTCCACCGTTTTACCTATCGCCAAATCCATATGTTTCGGATTCGAAAACGGGTGATCGGCGCCGTCCACTTCGATTAACTCAATCATATTATTTTCCGCAAAAGCCTGCGATGTGGCGATGTCCACGATTTTATCGGCGTTACCCTGGATAATCAGAATATTCTCCGATTCGTCCAAATATTCATATTGCTGAATGTCGCCTTGTTCCAGCTCGTCCAGAAAATCCTTGCCGATTTTTATTTTGCGTTCGAAACCGAGCATAACTTCCTTGCCCTTCGCCACTTTGTCGCGCTCATCCTCAGTCATATTGCCTTGAAACGCTTTAAACATTTGTATTGCAGGTGCGCGCAGCGCAATTTTGGTAAACGGATTTTCCCGTTCGGCGATATATTTTAACGTGAGATAACCGCCAAAACTGGCGGCATAAACATACAGACGCTTGGCATGAAGTTTTTCCTTGGCGTAATTCACCACCAGTGATATATAAGTCAAGCATTCCGCGACCGTCAATTTCTTGGGGGCGTCACTGCCGTGCGCCGGAAAATCGAAAGCGATCGCCGCGTAGTTTTTGTATTTTGTCGTTAAACGCTCGCCGAATTTATCGGTAGATTTCAGATCTTTGCTCGAACCGAAACCGTGCAAAATCAGCACGATATTTTCCGCCGCATGGGGATCTTTGTCGTAAAATAATTTGCAGCGAATACTGTGTCCTTGTTCATTAATGTCGAAATTTTTTTCCATTATTTCCTCTCCAAACTATCGTCGGTAGTATAAAACTTGCCGTTCGCTAAATAATGTAAAGTGCTCTTGCCGATATTTGCCGATAAACAAATCGTCATTTGCTGATGATGTTCCGCGGTTAGGATAAGGCGAGTTTTGCCGAAAGGCAAGCAGCCGGGTTTCGTTAAGAGTCGAAAAAACTTCTCAAAATTTGCCCGCACTTTTTAAGCATTTTGTGCTTATGCCCATCATTTAACCGATATAAAACCGCATAATTGGTGATTAATTCATCTAAAGGACTAGTGTTATCTATAAATTTTATGATCTACGTCACAAATTCAATTTGTCTCATTGGACGTGATTTAACAAATCCCCTATGATACGACCGTTCGATTTTCAGATACTCCATAAAGGTTATCTGAGCGTTGAATATTTGACAGTTTTGTCATCTCCGTTATGACTTTTATAAGTCGTCTAACCAAAGTATTGAGGAGTATCCATCATATGTTTTTAGGTATTGTTGGTATCTTAATGATTGTGGTCATTGTTTGGGCATTGATTCAATCAAAAACCCATCCGGTGCCGATTTTTGTTATCGTGCCGATTATTGCCGCGCTGATTTGCGGTTTTACCCCAGTAGAAATTTTCGGCTTTATTAAAGACGGCGTGTCGAAAACCTGGTCCACTGCGGTATTGTTCATCTTCTCTATCGTCTATTTCTCTTTGATGGGCGACGTCGGATTGTTTGATCCGATGGTAAACTGGCTGGCGAAAAAAGCCGGTAACAATATTATGCTGGTGACCATTGCAACGGCCTTAATTGCGGTTGTCGCCCATTTAGACGGTGCGCTGGCTTCCACTTTATTAATTACCATCCCGGCTATGCTACCGGTTTATAAGAAACTGCATATACGCCCGGTGGTGCTGTTATGTATTATCGGTGCCGCTATGAGTATCATGAACCTGGTGCCGTGGGGCGGTCCGGTCGCACGTGTGGGTGTGGTATTGAATACCGATGTAAACGAATTATGGAAACAATTAATCCCATTGCAAATTGTCGGTTTAGTGATCCTTGTGGTCTTTGCCGGTTATATGGGACTTATCGAAAAACGTCGCGGCGCGGGGCTTAATCCGACAGGCAAAGCGGCGGAACTTGACGAAACTCTGGTGCCGACCGATAGCGGAACCAGCAAAGCCGACTTAGAAGCGATGAAACGTCCGAAATTACTTTGGTTTAATGCGCTATTAACCGCCGTAGTCATCGGTTTGCTCTGCTTCACTAAAATCCCGTTGTACGGCGCGTTCATGTTCGGTTTAGCCGTTGCGTTGATCGTAAACTTCCCGGGCTCCAAAGCACAGGCGAAAGCGATTAAAGTGCATGCGGATACCGCATTAACCATGCCGATGATTTTATTGGCTTCCGGTATTTTCCTTGGTGTCTTGAGCGGTACCAAAATGATGGAAAATATGGCGATGATTTTAATCAGCATCGTACCGAACGCCATCGGCGGTCACCTGCAAGATGTCTTCGGTGTGTTAGGCGTGCCGATCGGTATGTTATTGGGTACGGATTCCTATTTCTTCGGTTTAATGCCGTTAGCTATCGGTGTCGGCGAACAATTCGGCGTCAGCGGTCAGGATATGGCAATGGCGATGTTAATTTCTAAAAACTACGGCGTTCTTGTTACACCGCATGCCGCTACGACATTCTTAGCTTGCGGTTTGGCCGGCGTTGAAATTAAAGATATGCTGAAATTCTGTGCTCCGCGCCTTTGGGTATTATCGCTCGTCTCTTTAGCCTGCGGTGCAATGTTAGGATTATTCGCACTATAGGTGCTACCGATATAACAAAATCAAAAGCCTCACAAATTTTGTGAGGCTTTTATTTTGAAACTACTCTATAGAGTTAATTTTTCAAACGGTTTATTTATTCACCAAAGAAAGAAATTCTTTACGGGTTTCGCGATCTCCCAAAAAAGCGCCGCCGAAAGCGGAGGTAACGGTATAGCTGTTGCTGTCTTTAATACCGCGGCATTTTACGCAGAAATGGGTGGCTTTCATGTAAACCGCCACATCTTCCGTTTCCAGAATGGTCTGAAACGCCAGTAAAATCTGTTCCGTCAAGCGTTCCTGCACTTGCGGGCGTTGAGCGAAAAATTGGACCACACGGTTAATTTTAGATAATCCGATGACCCATTTTTTCGGATAATAGGCGACGGAAACCAAACCGTCGATAGTCACGAAATGATGTTCACAGGTGCTGGTTAACGTCACATCGTTCACTAACACCATTTCGCTGACTTTCATGCGATTTTCGATATTGGTAATTTTAGGAAAATTAGCATAATCCAAACCGCTGAAAATTTCATCCACATACATTTTGGCCAAACGAACCGGCGTTTCTTCTAAACTATCGTCCCGTAAATCCAATCCAATCAGTTCCATCACTTCGCGCATTTTCTGCTGAATGGCGATACGACGTTCGTTTTTATCCTGCCGCAATTCGACCATTGGCGTTTCGATGCCCTTCTCGATTAAAGCGTCCCGGACTTTTTTTGCTTCCGCTGAAATTGTCATTTTAAAATCTCGGTAAAAATAATTGGCGTATTCTAGCAAAATCTCATTGAAGAAAAAACCGGAGACAACAAAGTGCGGTCAGAAAATCAAAAGATTTTTGGCCGATATTTTTCAACGCCGAATCAATCCGGAAATCCTGTCTGCGGATGAAGAAGAAAATCACATTAGTTTTTGGTAATTCGGTTAATTTAAGGTAAACTACCACACATTTTCAAACCAAATACTGACTCAAATTTTCGGAGATAAAAATGACAAAAATTGCATCGATTGCTGATGTGCTCCAAGGCAAAGTTGCCGTGGGTGAAAAAGTAACCGTTCGCGGTTGGGTGCGCACTCGCCGCGATTCAAAAGCCGGTCTTTCCTTCCTTACCGTTTACGACGGTTCATGTTTTAACCCTATCCAAGCTATTATCAATAACGACATCGCAAACTATGAGACCGAAGTTTTGCATTTAACCGCCGGCTGTTCCGTGATTGTGAGCGGGACGGTGGTCGAATCGCCGGCGCAAGGTCAAGCGGTTGAATTACAGGCTGAAACCGTTGAAGTTACCGGTTGGGTGGAAGATCCGGATACTTACCCGATGGCGGCAAAACGCCATTCTATCGAATATTTGCGCGAAGTGGCGCATTTACGTCCGCGCACCAATATTATCGGTGCCGTTGCCCGTGTTCGTCACTGCTTAGCGCAAGCGATTCACCGTTTTTTCCACGAACAAGGTTTTTACTGGGTGGCAACGCCGCTCATCACGGCGTCGGATACGGAAGGTGCGGGCGAAATGTTCCGCGTTTCCACTTTAGACCTGGAAAACTTACCGCGCACGCCGGAAGGCAAAGCGGATTTCAGCCAGGACTTCTTCGGCAAAGAAGCGTTTTTAACCGTATCCGGTCAGCTGAACGGTGAAACCTACGCTTGCGCATTAAGCAAAATTTATACTTTCGGACCGACATTCCGAGCGGAAAACTCAAATACCACCCGCCATCTTGCGGAATTCTGGATGGTAGAACCGGAAATCGCTTTCGCTACGTTGGCCGATAACGCAAAATTAGCGGAAGATATGTTGAAATATGTGTTTAAAGCGGTATTGACGGAACGTCGTGACGATTTGGAATTTTTCGTCAAACACGTGGATAAAGACGTAATTAACCGTTTAGAACACTTCGTTAATTCACCGTTTGCACAAATCGACTATACGGATGCGATCGAGGTGTTATTGAAATCCGGCAAAAAATTCGAATTTCCGGTTTCCTGGGGAATTGATCTGTCTTCTGAACATGAACGCTATTTGGCGGAAGAACACTTTAAATCTCCGGTCGTGGTGAAAAATTATCCGAAAGACATTAAAGCCTTCTATATGCGTTTAAATGACGACGGCAAAACCGTGGCGGCGATGGATGTATTGGCACCGGGAATCGGTGAAATCATCGGCGGTTCGCAACGTGAAGAACGTTTAGACGTGTTAGACAAACGCATGGTTGAAATGGGCTTAAATCCGGAAGATTACTGGTGGTATCGCGATTTGCGCAAATACGGCACGGTGCCGCATTCAGGTTTCGGTTTGGGCTTTGAACGTCTGATTGTTTATGTCACCGGCGTACAAAATATCCGAGATGTCATTCCTTTCCCTCGCTCGCCGCGTAACGCGAATTTCTAATCTTACTAACGCCCCGCTATCGGGGCGTTTTCTGTTGCTATCACGGTGTTCGGATAACAAAAAAACGCGGCCATTTTTGACCGCACTTTTATTGAATCCGAATTATTTTTTACTGCGTTCAACCCATTTTCCATCGACAAAATCCACAATCCATTTGGTTTGTTTACCGTTTTTGTCGTCGGATGAAACATATTGTCGCTTTTCTTTACGACTGAAACGGATTAAGGCATCGTTGCCGTCCGAATCTTTTTGCGGCGCGTCGGCCAAATATTGTAATTTTTCCGGCAGACGTTCACGGTATAGCGCCAATTCCGCCACTTTCGCCGGACGGGATTCCCGTGATTTAGGGAAATTATGGGCGGACATAAACACGCCGCTTGCTCCGTCGCGCAACACAAAATAAGCGTCGGATTTTTCACATTTTAATTCCGGGAAATGAACCGGTTCTTCTTTAGGCGGTGCCACGTCTCCGTTTTTCAGAATTTTACGGGTATTGTCACAATTCGTGCAGGCCATATATTTACCGAACCGCCCCAGTTTCAGATGCATATCCGCGCCACATTTGTCACATTCCACAACCGGGCCGTCATAACCTTTAATTTTAAAAGCGCCTTCTTCCACAAGATAGCCGTCACAATTCGGATTATTACCGCAAATATGCAGTTTGCGGTGCGAATCCAAGATATAGCTGTCCATAGCCGAACCGCATTTCGGACAACGTTTCCGCGCCATCAACGCTTTGGTCTCGGTTTCACTGTCCAATACGTTAAGCAATTCCGCTTCCGGAATTAAATTCATCGTGGTTTTACAACGTTCCTTCGGTGGCAGAGCATAACCGGTACAACCGAGAAATACGCCGGTGCTGGCGGTTCGAATAGCCATTTTGCGCCCGCAAGTCGGACAGGCAATATCAATCGGCACGATACTGTTCGGCTTCATGCCGCCTTCCAGTTCGTCCAATTCCGCTTTGCTTAATTGACCGGAAAAATCTTTAAAAAATTGATTTAATTCCGCTTTCCAGTTTTTCGTGCCGTCGGCAATTTGGTCCAGCATATCTTCCATGCCGGCGGTGAAGTCATAATTCATTAATTCGCCGAAAGACTGATTTAAACGATCGGTAACAATTTCTCCCATTTTTTCCGCATAAAAACGACGGTTTTCCGTGCGCACATAACCGCGTTCCTGAATGGTAGAAATGATGGTGGCATAAGTTGAAGGACGCCCTATTCCGCGTTTCTCCAGCTCTTTTACCAATGCGGCTTCCGTAAAACGTGCCGGCGGTTTAGTGAAATGTTGAGTCGGTTGCACGCTGTTTAGGGTTAATTTTTCCTGTAACGCGACCGCCGGTAATTCCTGATCCTCCGGATTTTTACCCATTTGCGGCAGAACTTTGGTCCAACCGTCAAAACGTAAAATACGACCCTTCGCCTTCAATTCATAATCGCCGGCGGATACCGTTAATGTCGTGCTGTCATATTGTGCCGCCGGCATCTGGCAAGCGACAAATTGGCGCCAGATTAAATCGTATAAACGCTCGGCGTCTTTTTCCATACCGGACAAATGCGCGGCGGACACGTTCACATCGGAAGGACGAATCGCTTCGTGGGCTTCCTGCGCATTTTCTTTGCTGGAATAAAAATTCGGTTTTGCCGGCAAATAATTCCCACCGAAATGCTGTTCAATGTAACCGCGCACCATGCCCAAAGCATCCTGACTCAAATTGGTAGAATCGGTACGCATGTAGGTGATGTAACCCGCTTCATACAAACGTTGCGCCAACATCATGGTTTTCTTCACGCTGAAGCCGAGTCTTGTGCTGGCGGCTTGCTGTAAAGTTGAAGTAATAAACGGCGGACGCGGACGGGAAGTAGTCGGTTTGGTTTCCAAATCCGATACGATAAACTCAGATTTAGTTAAAAAATCTACCGCACTTTGTGCCTGCTCCGCATTTTTAGGCGCGAATTTTTTGCCTTTAAAGGCCGTAACGTCGAGGCGAATTGCGGCTTTATGCGCTGTGAATAAATCTGCCGCCACTTCCCAGAATTCTTCCGGTTGGAAGGCTTTAATTTCCCGTTCCCGTTCCACCAATAATTTTACCGCCACGGACTGCACCCGGCCGGCTGACAAACCGCGCGCCACTTTTTTCCACAGTAACGGCGAAACCATAAATCCCACTACACGGTCGAGAAAACGGCGGGTTTGTTGGGCGTTTACGCGATCGATATTGAGTTGTTCCGGCTTTTCGAACGCTTGTTTAATCGCGTTTTTGGTAATTTCATTAAATACGACGCGACTGAATCGACTTTCGTCTCCGCCGATAACTTCGCGCAAATGCCAGGCAATCGCTTCCCCTTCTCTATCCAAGTCGGTAGCCAGATAAATATGATCGGCTTTTTTGGCAAGGGATTTCAATTCGGCGACCACTTTTTCTTTGCCGGGAAGAATTTGATAATTGGCTTTCCAATCGTGATAGGGATCCACGCCCATGCGTTTCACCAAGGCGCTTTGTTCTTTTTCCGCTTTAATTCTGGCTTTTTCTTCCGTGCTTAAACCCTTGGTAGAAACCGGTTTGGCTTTTTCTCCCGAAGACGCGCCCGCAGTAGGTAAATCGCGGATATGTCCGACACTGGATTTTACAATATAATCATTACCGAGATATTTATTGATGGTTTTTGCTTTGGCCGGTGATTCCACAATAACCAAGGATTTGCTCATAATTATTACCTGATGATTTTTTAGGTCTGTCTAATTGATGTAATCGGACCGTTCGCTGCGTTTTTTAGAAAGTCACACGTTTTGCTGAAAATAAACGGCCCCTGATGTTTAATAGTCTTTTTTATATTGCCGAATAATTGATTGTTTGGTCAATCTTTTTTTGATTCGCTTTCTGCAAATGTACAAAGACGCAACAGATTTGAATAAATAATATACTATTCAAACCGTTAAAAGCGGTATTTGGCATTACAATAATTTTGATGCGTACGTATAAACCTGTTGCAATAGATCCAATTTATCTTCATTACCGATATATTCCATCACCAAATTTTGCATGCGCTGTTCGAAATCCGTTGCCTCTTTTTCCAATTTACGACGACGATATTTTTCCCACTGTAACTGCTCGCTGCGAGTCAGGGTTTTGAAGAAATGGCGGGCGCGGTAATGAAAAATCAAATCGGGAATTCGTTTGTCTTCAAAAGTCAGTCCGTGTTCCGCCAGTTTTTCCGGCGGCAGTTGACGTAAAATAGCCAGATTATTTCTGTCGTTATTACTGAAAAATCCGCTATACAATTCTGTTTCCACATTATCGCTCGGTTCAAATTGGCGCTCTTCGCGAAAAATCTCTTCAATTTTTGACCGCACTTTGGCGGATTGACGTAGTTTTTGTAGATTTTCCAGGCAAAATTGACGGTCAATACCCAGCCGTTCGGCATTTTCCGGCAATAATGTTTTAGCCGGCGCCAGAATCGGACATTTATTGATATGCACCAGTTTTAACGGCACGGGAGCTTTGCCTTGCGCTTCCAGTTCTTCTTTTTTGGTGTACAATGCCGTTCGTAACTCTTCTACGCTTTTATTCAGGAGATCGTCGATGTTTTGGCTTAAATCGCAGACGATCACCGCATTTTGGTTCACCGGGTGCCAGACCACAGGCGCCACCCAACTACAGTTTCCGCGATAATTCCCCAGCATGCCGGAAATATGCACCAACGGCGTCATTTCCGCCACATTAATAAGACGTTCGATTTCCCGTTTACCGCGATTTTCAAAAAAATACTGAAATAATTTCGGCTGTTTCCGTTTGATCAATTTCGCCATGGCGATGGTGGCGTATACGTCCGACATGGCATCATGCGCATTTTCATGGGCAATGCCGTTGGCTTGCGTGAGTTTTTCCAGGCGGAAACTCGGCATACCGTCGTCATACGCCCATTCGATGCCTTCGGGACGTAAGGCGTAACAGGCGCGCACCACGTCCAGCAAATCCCAACGGGAATTGCCGTTTTTCCAACTGTATTCGTAAGGATCGATAAAATTGCGATAAAAGGTATAGCGGGTCATTTCATCATCATAACGAATATTGTTGTAACCCATGACGCAAGTATTAGGTCGGCTGAATTCCGCCAGTACGGCGGCGGCGAATTCCGGTTCGGGCAAACCTTTTTCATTACATTCCTGCGGTGTAATACCGGTCACCATCACCGCTTCCGGCGAAGGCAAATAATCGTTGGTTTGCTTGCAATACAGCATAACCGGTTCACCGATGACGTTAAAATCCGCATCGGTACGAATACCGGCAAACTGAGCCGGACGATCGGTGGCCGGATTAATACCGAAACTTTCATAGTCGTAAATGAAAAAGGTGAAATCGCTCATAAAATTTTGTGATAATTTCATAAAAAAATCTGTACCTAAAAAGATACAGATTCTGTTATTAGGTTTTGTTTATTCGGCGGTTTTATCTTTGATTTCCGTCGTTGCGGCATTATTCATCACGGATTTCACCCCGTTTTTCGCAGCTTCCTGTGAAGAATAATATTGGCTGCGCCCGATTTCCTGGTGATTTTTCGCTTTTAACACGAAATAAGGTTGATCGCTTTTTGTGGTTCTGAATTCAAAATTTGCTTCATCCACACCGTTTTTCTGCACGGATTCAATACCGTTTTCCGCAGAGGCTTTGGCTTTATAAAGCTCACTGGTTAAAATGATCTGGCCGTTTGCCGCAATCAAATTAAACATAAACTGACCGTCTTTCGCCGATTTAAGTTCATACCAACCGAGTGCCATAATGTTTCTCCTTAATTTATGTGGGTAACCCACGCTTAAATCATAGACTTTTTGCCTAAATTTTCAATATGTTGAAGATAATCTAGGCAAATAATTTTTCGCCGTAAAGCAAGAAAATCGCCAAAATACCGAATCCGATGCCGGCGCTATTGATTTTGCTGATACGTTCTTTGAAGAATAACGCGCCAACAACCGCACCTAAACAAATTACCCCGATGTCCATGCAGGCAAATACAATGGTCGGGTTTTCTTTAAAATGCTGATGAGCATAAATGTAAAATAAAATATTGCCGAAATTAAGGCATCCCAACAACATTCCGGCAACAAAACTCGGCACCGTCCAACGAGTGCGTTTAATTATCAGATAAGAGAATATCAACATGGCCGCCAGGCTGAAAGCAATAAATAAACTGGTTGGAAACGCACCGCCCATTAAAGCGATTTTCTTATACAAAATGCCCGACGTTCCCCAAATCAACCACACTCCGCCCAGTGCAAACGCGGCTTTTGCCATATTGCCCACCGTCCCCGCCGGTTTGAACAGTAAACAGAACAAAGCTAAAAACGCCAGTGCCACGCCGGCAATCCGCAAATCCGTCAACGTTTCACCAAAAATCACCACCGCAGCAATAATTTGCAGAAACAACGCTAAACGCTGAGCGGCGTCAGTACGCACAATTCCGCCGTACTCGATAGCTTTCGACATCACCATAAATCCCACCGGTAGCAATACGCCTAAAGTAAGAAAAATCGGCTTAGCTTCGCTTTGAATAAAAAATTCGGTAAAACTCAATCCGTTAAAATCCGGACGTAATAGAAAATAACTCAGCGACAACGCCATGATGTAGCCAAAAGCAATCATCTGTTCCGTCACCACATTAAAGCGTTTACACAGTTTAAACAGCACCGAAACCGATACGCTGCAACAAATCGCTAAAATAAGAAAATGCATACAACTTCCTTTTTATTGGCGGCGTGTTAAAAGTGCGGTCAAAAATTAACGTATTTTTTCCCGCACTTTTTCGCCTGTTTTTAAGCTGCCGCCCCAAATCCGCGTAATCCGACCACGTGAACATGTTCCTGGTTGCCTGAAATTTTACGTACCAGTTTATAGGTCGTTCCTTTTTCCGGACTGATATTTTCAGGTGCGGCAATCAATAATTGCATATCCAAACGTTCGCATAATTCGAATAATGTGCTGATGGATTTGCCGTCCAGACGCGCCGCTTCGTCCAGGAACAATAAGCGACAAGGCAGAATATCTTTTCCGCGCAGACGCCGGCTTTCCTCTTCCCAGCTTTGTACCACCATAAGCAAAATCGACATCCCCGTACCGATGGCTTCCCCGGTGGATAACGCGCCGCTTTCCGCCCGCAACCAGCCGTCCGCGCCCCGATACACTTCCACTTCCAGATTCAGATAATTACGGTAATCCAGTAATTCTTCACCGATAGTTTGGGCGGTGCGTTGTCCCATGTCGATATGCGGATTCAGGCGTTGATACAACTTCGCGATGGCTTCGGAGAAAGTCATTCGATTGTCCGTAAATAAATCCTGATATTCTTCCTGATCACCGGATAACGCGTCCAGTAACATCGCATGGGTATCGCGAATATCCACCACCAAACGCACGGATTTCACCTGTCCGAAAGCGATATTTTGTAATCCTTGATTGAGCATGCGAATGCGGTTTTGTTCCCGCTGAATGGTTTTACGCATAATATTCGCCACCGATTCGGAACTGATCGCCAGTTTTTGCTCGCGGCCGGTCAGTTCGTCCGTCAAACGGTTGAGCTCGATTTCCATTTGTTCGATTGCGTCAATCGGATCATCGGTTTTAATGATGTCCTGACGGATACGTTCGCGCAAATGTTGATACACGGCAATAAAGAATCGCACTTTATTTTCAGGTTTACGGCTATCTTCGGAAAGACGCAATGCATCGCGCAGATATTCATTGTCGGCCACGGCCTGACGTAAAGCACCAAGCGCTTTATCCGACATTGAACGCAATTCGTCCGCCGACAAATATGCCAATTCACGACGATTCAGGCGTTTTTCCACATCGCTGTTACGCGACAAACGAGATACTACGCACCAACTTACTTTCGCCGCAACCACAAGTTCCCGCTGCTGTTTATAATCCCGTTCCGCTTTACGAATGCGACGGGTTAAATTCTCCGCTTCGCTTTCAATAAGGGTTAATTGTTTTTCAATGTAAGAACGACGCTGGCGGTTAGCGGAAAGTTGTTGATAAAGTTCGTCTTTACGGATTCTTGCCCGTTCTTCCGCGCCTTCGTCCGCACGCACGCCTAATTCGTTGACTTCGGTTAATAATTCTTTCAATAAATCATTTTTACTGTTGAAAGAACTCTGTAACTGAATAAATACTTGATTATATTGAGCAAATTGCGCCTGTTTTTGACGAAGCTGTTCGCGTTGTGCGTCACGCTGCGCTTGCATTTGCTCCAGACGTACGCGTAGCTGTTCGTTTAATCCGTTGCTTTCAGTTTGCACATTGTCTTCATAACTGAAATGCGCTTTGCGCTGTACTACGTCCGCTAAGGCAAAGGCTTTTTGCTGCGCTTGTTTTTGCATAGCGACGGCTTGGGCAAACTCCTCTTTTAAGCGCTCATAATTTTCCGGATCGCTTTGCAATGTAGCGGCAATTGGCTCTAATTGTGACAACGTCGCGCCGTGCTGGCGGATGAAAATCTCGTCCTGTTCCGCTAAATCCAATTGTTCGCGGGTTTCGTCAATACGATCCTGCAAACCATCATCGGCAATCACCGCAAGTTGCGGAATCAGTTTATTCAACAGTTGCATTTTTTCTCTTGCCGCATCCAATTTAATTCGGATTTGTTGTTCATCCGTTGAAAGTGCGGTCAATTCTCGCTCGATTTCGTTACGTTCCGCATTAATCTCGCGCATGGTTTCTTCCGGGTTCGGCAGAAACGCTAAGGCTAAATGCAAACCGACAAATTGACTGAGCTGTTGATGTAAACGCTGACATTTTTGCACGTCGAAAGCGCGTTGCGCATAAGCTTCCGCCACTTCGTCACGCTGCGCCTCCAGCTCCGCCAGATGTTTTTCACGGGCGGCACGGCCAAATAACGGGATATCCGGGAATTTGGAATAACGCACTTCGCGATCGGAAACCTGCACCACAACCCCGTGTTCCAGTTCCTGCGCCGCTAACACGCTGTCATCAAAGGCGGACGGATCGCCTTCGATTAAATATAAATCGTCCGGGCAATCTTCCAGTTCGGACAGCTGCGCTTTCACCGCATTCAAATCGCGCACAACAATAGCATGGCGGGCCGGTCCGTAGAGCGCAGAAAAATACGGCGCATCTTCAAAAGGCACGTCATCGTACAGTTCGGACAACAATACGCCGCCGAATCGTTCCGCCAGCAGGTTCAACCGCGCATCTTCCGAGCCGTCCGGCTGGCTTAAACGGGAAATCTGCTCATCCAGTTGCTGACGTTTATGCTCGAGTTGATCGCGTTGAATGGTGAATTCGCGCTCTTTCACTAACTGCGTCTGCATAAAATTCATCACATCCTGACTGTCGTCAAAATGCTCGCCGGACTGCTCTTGCAAACGCTCCAAGGCGGCTTGTGCCATTAACCATGCCGGCGCTTTTGCCGCATGATCATTATAAAGCGCCGTCAGCTGTTCGCGTTTTTGACGCAAAGTCGAACGTTCTTCCACTTGAGCGGACAGTTCTCCGCTTAAATCCTCAATAATGGCTTCATGTTCCGTGTAACATTCTTCCAATTCGTCGGCATCGGTTAAATTCAGTCCTGCGCGTTGATTAAATTCGGTTAATAAACGTACCGCACTTTGTTGTTGTGCATAACGTTGTTCCAGCTCATGCAGTTTTGCCCGCAGTTGCGGAGTCTGCGCCGCCTGCACTTTTTGGGTCGGAAACTCTCGTAATAAGGCTTTAGCGCTTTCCCACGCCGCAGAGCGCGGCATTTCCCCCGCAATTTTACAGACTAATTGATAAGCTTTATCGAACTGAGATTTTGCCGCTTCGGAAACGGACATTTTCTGTTCCAGTTCCAGCACTCGCTCCGTTAAGGTTTCCGCTTCCGCGGCAAATTCTTCGTGATATTCGTCAACGTTTTTCACCGCTAAATCCGCTAATCCGCACAAAGTTTTAGCTTTTTCCAACGCCTGAATAGCCTGTTGATATTGCAATGCGCGGGTTTGTTGCGCGTCTAAGGCTTGTTGGTAATCGGCTAACTGAGAACGGATTTGATCCACTTCCGTTTCAATCAGCTCAAATTGCGCCTGACTGCTTTCCACTTGTTCGCCGGCGGTTTCCACCACCATTTTTTGTTCTTCCAGCTTTTCCGTCAGTTCGTTTACATCATCTTGATAACGTTCGATTTTTTCCTGATGACGCAAGGCATTCAGCACCAAATTAAGATGATCGGACGCACTTTGGTGATCCACTTCTAAGACTTTTTCGCTTTCCGCCAGCTCGGCGGCTTCACGGCTTAAATCCACCAAACGGTGCTGAGATAAATTCTGTTCCGATTTAGCGTTATACCATTCTTTACGGAAATTTAACGCGGTTTCGATGTTGCCCCGACGCTCGTTAGCGTTGCGCATGTAATCCGACGCCACATAATTGGTGGTTTCCGTGATCAGATGTTTAAACAAATCGCGATCCGCCTGAGTCATTTTAATGGCTTCCAACGTCATACGGTTTTCCCGCAAAGCCGATTCCATATCCTGGAAGGCCTTTCGCACGCCCAGATTTTCCGGCAACAAATAATCGCGCAAGGATTTGGTAATGGCACTGGAAATCCCGCCGTAGAGAGAAGCTTCGATTAATTTGTAGAATTTGCTGCGATCGGACGCCGAGCGCAAACGGCGCGGAATAATGCCTAAATCGAACATCATACCGTGATAATCGGCAACGGAATGATATTGCTTGAATTGACCGCCAATTTCGTCGATTTTGTCTTTAATTTCGGTTAAATTTAACACTTTCGCCTGACGTTCGCTGACGGCTTCGGTGAAAAGTGCGGTCGGATTTAACGACAATTCTACGCCCTGAATACTGAAAGTTTTGAGATCCACTTTCTTATCCCGTCCCGCCACTTGCTGCAGACGAACGCCTACTAAAGTGCGCTGATGACGGGAGTTAATCGTGTCCAGCACGGCATAACAAACGCCTGGGCGCAATTTCCCGTGCAACCCTTTATCACGGGAACCGCCGCTGGCGCCGGCTTCCGTGGTGTTACGGAAATGTAATAAAGTTAAATCCGGAATCAAAGCGGTGACAAAACCCGCCATGGTAGTGGATTTTCCCGCACCGTTACCGCCGGAAAGCGTGGTCACCAGTTCATCCAAATCGAAAGTACGGGCAAAAAAACCGTTCCAGTTAATTAAGGTGAGCGAACGGAATTTGCCGCGCTCGACGCCAGCCGGCACGCTGAACGGCGAAAGTGCGGGAGAATTTTCAATCATTTTTTCATCGTCCGCCGTTTCCGCCTGTTCTACGACCGCTTCGGTTTCCAGCACATCTTGCTCTAATTCAAAATCCGCCATTATTCCGCTCCTTCTTGATTATCGTCATCTTCAAAATCTTCTTCATTTTCTACCGCACTTTCATCTTCCGCCGCGTTCTTTTCTGCGGCAAGCGATTCAGGCGTTGCCGCTTCCCCGTCGCGGATTAAACGTAATTGCGCTTCGCGCGGATCGTCTCCGGCTCGCACTTCCGCGCCGAAACGGAATACGGATTCGGAAATGGTAAATTTCCCGCTGTTTTGTTCGCCGACCGTATGCAACATCCCCAGCCGGCGCAGGCGTCCGATTGCCGCCCGCACTTTTTCCGCTAATTTCTGCTTATCCAAATCCGAACCGCTGGCGCGCAAATTGATGGCTTTCAGCAATTTCGCCTCGTCCGCCAGATTTAATAATTCATCGTACACTTCCTGTACGCTGAAAATGCCCTGTTGCGCCAATCGTTCCGGGCTGAGATACAAATAACACAGCACTTTGCCGACCAGCATTTCCAGCTCGCTCAATACCGAACGGGCAATCAGCGTGGTGGCTTTCGGCCGTAAATAGAAAAAGCCTTCCGGCGCGCGAATAAGTTCCACGTTATAACGTCGGTAAAAACCGTCCAGCTCGTTTTGGAAATCCGCCAGAAAGGCGTAGTTGTCAAGATGTTCCTGTCCGATGTGTCTGCCTGAACGCAACTGGCTGTCTACCGCAGGAAACAGCGGATTGGCGATTGCCGCCGCCAATTTGGTTGAAATTAAGTCTTGAAGATTTTCGTTCATAATTATATTTCCGTAAGCGGGCTTACCGGCCCTGCATTCAATTATTTATATTCATCAATTACATTTGCCTGCACTTCCGCGCCGTAATCGTTGATTTCATGCCATTGGGAATACACGCCCGACAAGTCAGCACTCGCCATGCCCAGCCGTACCGCCTGATCCACGATAATCCGCGCCACATCGAAATGACGGGAAAGCGGATAATTGTCAAGTTGTTGTTTTAACACCAGGCTTAAATCGATCGGCTGATTATGTTCGCGCTGATGAATCAACAACGCCTGCATGGTTTCGACAATTTGTTCATGTAAATCAGAAAGCTGTTCATATTCTAATTCTTCCGGCAATTCGCCAAGGGCGTCTTCGTCGCGCAAAGCTAATTCTTCGTCGCGCAAATCCACTAATCGTTCCGCCTGCGCCGTCCATAGGAACCAAGGCGCATCGAAATAACCGCGAATGGAATGGCGTAAACGTTGGCTGAACACGCGATTTTTATCCATATCGATCGCCGTCCGGATAAATTTATGTACGTGGCGGTCATAACCAATCCACAGGTCGATCGCTTGTTGCCCCCAACTGATAATGCGGTCAAGTTTGGACTGTAAATCCACGATAAGTTGATCAATGAAATACAGTTCGCTCTGCCCGATGACACAATCCTGAATACGCAATAATTGCGCCTGTAATTTGTCGCCCGCCGCATTCAGCGTATCCTGCAATTCGCGCAGATTACCGGAAGTTTCGTCCAGCAGACGCTCGCAACTGGCAATAGCGGCCTGCCAGTCTTTGGTTAGCAGTTCGGCGATTTCTTCTTTAATATTCTGTTGATTTTCATCCATGATGCGTTGCGACAAATCAATGCTGTCAAAAATTTCCGCCACAGAATATTTCAACGGAGCAAATACGTTACGACGCCAGTAATATTCGTCTTCTTCCCGTCGCACCGCTTCTTCCGCCGCTTCGGAAGCCCGTTGGATTTCATCGGCAACAATGGCCAACTGCACGGAAAGGCGCAACGCGGAAAATTCACGCTGACGGATATAATAATCGGACACGCCCACGCCCAGCGGTGTTAGGCGATAAATAGACAAGCCTTCGGTGAATTCGCTGCTGAAACGATTAATAAAACGCTGCTTCACCAAATCGTTGATGGCGTTATTGGCGCGGGTGGCGATGTTTTCGGATTGATCGAATTGCTTCGATACGTGACGAAAAATATCTACCAAATCGCTTTCCTGCATTTCGCCGTCAAAGCGTTCGTTGTTATACAACGCAATTGCCAGCAAATAGGACAACCGTTCGGTATTCAGGCTTAACGAGAACTCTCGTTCGCGCGCCCAGGAAACCAGTTCGGGAAGAGTTTGTGATGTTTCGGACATGTCATTATTCTCACAAAACAGAATTTAAATAACAAAAATATTGCCGATTATACAGGAATTCGGAAAGATCTTATAGCTTGATTTTTCACAAAAAACAGGCAAAATTTTGCCCGCACTTTATGCTTTTTCAAATCGCTTTTCTCGCATTTTCTTGGTTGCTTTTTCCGAATAAAACCGTACCATACGCAGGATTTTCATTTTATTGATAAAGAAAAATGCTATGACGGAACAAACGGAAAAAGCTAAAAAACAGATTTATAACCTGAACAAATTACAGAAACGTTTACGCCGCAACGTAGGCAACGCCATTGCGGATTTCAATATGATTGAAGAAGGCGATAAAGTGATGGTGTGTCTGTCCGGCGGAAAAGACAGCTATACCTTATTAGACATTTTGTTGAACTTAAAACTCAGCGCGCCGATTCATTTTGATATTGTGGCGGTGAATTTGGATCAAAAACAACCGGGTTTTCCCGAACATGTGTTGCCGCAATATCTGGAAAGTATCGGCGTTGACTACAAAATTGTGGAAGAAAACACTTACGGCATCGTAAAAGAAAAAATTCCGGAAGGCAAAACCACCTGTTCTCTCTGTTCCCGCCTGCGACGCGGTATTTTATACCGCACGGCGACAGAATTGGGCGCCACCAAAATCGCCTTGGGCCATCATCGCGACGATATGCTGGCGACGCTGTTTTTGAATATGTTTTACGGCGGAAAATTGAAATCCATGCCGCCGAAACTAATCAGTGACGACGGCAAACAAATTGTGATTCGCCCGCTGGCTTACTGTAAAGAAAAAGACATTGAAAAATATGCGGTAGCAAAGCAGTTCCCGATTATTCCCTGTAATCTGTGCGGCTCACAGCCGAATTTACAACGTCAGGTGGTAAAAGACATGCTGAATGCTTGGGATCGGCAGTATCCCGGTCGTCTGGAAACCATGTTTTCCGCCATGCAAAACGTGACGCCATCCCATTTATGCGATGCGAATTTATTTGATTTTAAGAACATTCGTCGAGGACAACTCTTAGCCGGCGTTGAAGGCGATATCGCTTTTGATAAGGAAGAATTGCCGACGCTTGCACAATTTGATGAAGATGAATTTTCGGATTTCAGCGAGGAAAATCTGATTCAATTTAAAGAAGTGAATTAATCTTGTTCATCTAAGTGCGGGAAAAAAATGAAAAATTTTCACCGCACTTTTTTACTTCCCGTTTAGCCGAACAATTGCCCGCATTCGGCGTTATTTCTTGGGTTAATACTATATCTTGTAGTTTTATCCGAACGAATATCCACGATATTGTGATGAAGATGCCTAAATTGTTGTTGAATTCCTGTTTTGATCTATATATAGTATAGACCACCTCAAACAAACACTACATATAGGTAACTATTATGACTTCATTCTATGTAATTAAGCGTGACGGATCGCGGTCAAGCTTTGAAATTCAACGTATTATTAATGCCATAAAAAAAGCGGCAAAAGCGGTAGATGTACAGGATGAGCGTTATTATCACCAAATCGGTCAACAGGCTTGCGATGAGATTTTCGAACATTATCAAAACGAAATCGACATCAGCCATATTCAACGTATTGTTGAAAATAAATTGATGGCGAGTTCTTATCCGCAGGTTGCCCGCGCTTACATTGAATATCGTCATGATCGCGATTCTGCGCGCGAAAAACGCAGCAAATTAACCAAAGAAATCGAAGGGTTAATTGAACAAACCAATATGGCGGTGTTAAACGAAAACGCCAACAAAGATTCAAAAGTCATCCCGACTCAACGCGATCTGTTGGCGGGCATCGTCGCGAAACACTATGCCAAGCAATATTTGTTACCTAAAGACGTGGTTGACGCCCATGAACGCGGTGAAATCCACTATCACGATTTAGATTACGCGCCGTTCTTCCCAATGTTCAACTGCATGCTGGTTGATTTAAAAGGCATGCTGACCAAAGGATTCAAAATGGGCAATGCGGAAATCGAGCCGCCGAAATCCATCGGAACCGCAACGGCCGTAACCGCGCAAATTATTGCCCAGGTTGCCAGCCATATTTACGGCGGCACGACCATTAACCGCATTGACGAAGTGTTGGCGCCGTACGTACAGCTTAGTTATGAAAAACTGCTGAAAATCGCCGAAGAATGGCAAATTCCCGATGCCGAAGGTTTCGCAAAAGCGCGTATTGAAAAAGAATGCTTTGATGCCTTCCAATCGCTCGAATACGAAGTCAATACTCTGCACACTGCAAACGGTCAAACCCCGTTTGTGACATTCGGTTTCGGTTTGGGAACCGGTTGGCAGGAACGTTTAATTCAAAAATCCATTTTACGCAACCGTATTCGCGGTTTAGGTAAAAACCACAAAACGCCGGTCTTTCCTAAGCTTGTGTTTACCATAAAGAAAGGGGTTAACCAATCGCCTGCCGACCCTAACTACGATATTAAAAAACTTGCCCTGGAATGTGCTTCAAAACGGATGTACCCGGATATTTTAAATTATGATCAAGTGGTAAAAGTGACAGGGTCGTTCAAAGCGCCGATGGGCTGTCGCAGTTTCTTAGGAAAATACGAAGAAAACGGACAAGAAATTCATGACGGACGGAATAATTTAGGTGTGGTCAGTTTAAATCTGCCGCGCATTGCACTTGAAGCCAAACATGATGAAAAACGCTTCTTTGAAATTCTCGAACAGCGTTTGGCACTGGCGAAAAAAGCTTTAATGACGCGTATTGCGCGTCTTGAAAATACAAAAGCCCGTGTGGCCCCGATTCTTTATATGGAAGGCGCATGCGGCGTACGTTTGAAAGCGGACGACAATGTGGCGCAAATTTTCAAAAACGGACGGGCTTCCGTTTCACTGGGTTACATCGGTATTCACGAAACCATTAATGCGCTTTATAACAACGGCCATATCTTCGATGACGAAACGCTGCGCGAAAAAGGCATCAAAATCGTAGAACGACTGAGTTCCGCCACCAAAGAATGGGCGAAGGAAACCGGTTACGCATTCAGTCTTTACTCTACGCCGAGTGAAAATTTATGTGACAGATTCTGTCGTTTAGATACCAAACAATTCGGCATTATCGACGGTGTTACCGACAAAGGTTACTACACCAACAGTTATCACCTGGACGTGGAGAAAAAAGTCAATCCGTATGACAAACTGGATTTCGAAATGCCTTATCCGTCATTGGCGAGCGGCGGATTTATCTGTTACGGCGAATATCCGAACATTCAGCATAATCTGAAAGCTTTGGAAGACGTTTGGGATTACAGTTACGACCGCGTACCTTATTACGGCACCAACACCCCGATTGACGAATGCTACGAATGCGGTTTCACCGGCGAATTCGAATGTACCAGCAAAGGATTTACTTGTCCGAAATGCGGCAATCATGACAGCGAAAAAGTTTCCGTCACCCGTCGGGTTTGCGGATATCTTGGCAGTCCCGACGCCCGCCCGTTCAATCCGGGGAAACAGGAAGAAGTGAAACGCCGGGTTAAACACATGTAACTGAAAGCCCCTCGATTTTGCCGCTTATTTTTTGCGGCAAAATTGCTTAACGCAAAACGTTTAAATTCGCGAAAAAGTGTTTCTTAAAAATGTCGTTCAAAAAGCGTGTCAAAATCGAGGGAATTTTCTCCGCACTTTGCCTTAAAGTGCGGTCAAATTTTTGAATGTTTTTTTGATTTCTGCTATCGACTCAACATTTAATTTTTCCGTCTAAACAAAATATCCTCTTTCATTGGGAAGCTGTTGATTTTAAAAAAAGAAAATGAATTACCTCCAATATTATCCCGTTGATATCGTAAACGGCGAAGGTACACGTTGCACGCTTTTCGTAAGCGGTTGTACCCATGCCTGCAAGGGCTGTTACAACCGGAAAAGCTGGTCGTTCGGCGCCGGCGTGCTTTTTGATCACGCCATGGAAGAGCAAATCATCAAAGATCTCAAAGACACGCGGATTAAGCGGCAGGGATTAACGCTGTCCGGCGGCGATCCGCTGCATCCGCGTAACGTCGAAACATTGCTTCCTTTCGTTCAACGGGTTAAAAGCGAATGTCCCGATAAGGATATTTGGGTTTGGACGGGTTATACGCTGGGAGAATTGGATGATTATCAACGCCAAATGCTACCCTATATCGATGTTTTGATAGACGGAAAGTTCATTCAGGAACAAGCCGACCCAAGCCTTGTCTGGCGGGGCTCGGCGAATCAAATCGTACACCGTTTTAAATCGAACGAATTTTAAAAAACTTCCGGTATTATGTAGCAGTTGCACAAAAGTTAATTTTAGGAAAATTTATGTAGGGGCGGGGTTTATCCCCGCCCGTAAGCCCTGATATTTGAATGAGATTCGGGCGGGGATAAACCCCGCCCCT
>Ga0129307_1000278_pt1 | contig 88577 bp, 70 predicted proteins | sample P1105metagenome_FD_94437 | JGI IMG/M metagenome (GOLD analysis project Ga0129307, IMG submission 94437) | Capybara group fecal microbial communities from Wisconsin, USA - P1105 metagenome | ecosystem: Host-associated > Mammals > Digestive system > Large intestine > Fecal | place: USA: Wisconsin...
ACGCGCAGCAACGTCAAGCGCGCGGTCAAGGATATGGCTCACGAGCTGATAGCCCTCTACGCCAAGCGCGAGAAGAGCGAGGGCTTCGCTTTCTACCCCGACGACGAGATACAGCACGATTTCGAGGAGCGCTTCCCCTACGTCGAGACGGACGACCAGCTCACCGCGATAGCCGAGATAAAGTCGGATATGGAGCGTATCCGCCCCATGGAGCGCCTGCTCTGCGGAGACGTCGGCTTCGGCAAGACCGAGGTCGCCTTCCGCGCGGCTATGAAGTGCATACTCGCGGGCAAGCAGTGCGCTATCCTCGCACCGACGACGGTCCTCGCGTATCAGCACTATCAGACGGCTCTGCGCCGCTTCGAGCACTTCCCCGTGAATGTGGAGCTCCTCAGCCGCTACCGCTCGCCGAAGCAGCAGGCGGAGATAGTTAAGAAGCTCGCTCAGGGACGCATAGACCTCCTCATCGGCACGCATAAGATAATACAGAAGAGCGTCAAATTCAAGGACCTCGGACTCGCCATAATCGACGAGGAGCAGCGCTTCGGCGTGGCTCACAAGGAGAAGTTCAAGGAGACCTTCACGGGCGTGGACGTGCTTATGCTGTCGGCGACGCCTATCCCGCGAACGCTCAATATGGCTATGAGCGGCATACGCGATATGTCCGTACTCGAGGAGCCGCCGCAGGACAGATACCCCGTGCAGACCTACGTCATCGAGTACAACGTCGGCACGGTCGTTCAGGCGATAGTGCGCGAGCTAAGGCGCGGCGGACAGGTCTACTACATACACAACCGCGTGGAGAGCATACTCGCGTGCGCGGACAGGCTGCATCAACTCCTGCCCGAGGCACGTATCGCCGTGGCGCACGGACAAATGGGCGAGGACGAGATGTCCGACATATGGGAGCAGCTCGTCGAGCACGAGATAGACATCCTCGTCTGCACGACCATTATCGAGACGGGCGTGGACGTCCCCAATGTGAACACGCTGATAATCGAGGACTCCGACCGCTTCGGGCTCTCGCAGCTGTATCAGCTCCGCGGACGCGTGGGACGCTCCAACCGCCGCGGCTATGCCTACTTCACCTACCGCCGCGACAAGGTACTCACCGAAATTGCGGCAAAGCGCCTCAACGCAATGCGCGAGTTCACGCAGTTCGGCAGCGGCTTCCGCATTGCTCTGCGCGACCTTGAGATACGCGGCGCGGGAAGCATACTCGGCGGCAGTCAGCACGGACATATGGAGGCTGTCGGCTACGATATGTATTTGCAGCTGCTGTCGGAGGCGATAGCCGAGGAGAAGGGCGAGCAGCCCGAGAAGGTGCCCGAGTGCCTCGTGGACATACAGATAGACGCCCATATCCCCGAGAACTACATCGAGAGCCTCAATCAGCGTATCGACCTCTACAAGAAGATAATGCACGTTACCCGCGACGAGGACAAGCTCGACCTCATCGACGAGCTGATAGACCGCTACGGCGAGCCGCCGAAGTCGGTGGTGGGACTTATCGAGGTCTCGCTCCTGCGAAACAAGGCGGCACATCTCGGTATCACGGAGATATCGCAGAAGAACGCGCAGATGTACTTCTACACGGAATATCTCACCATAGACCAGATACAGGCACTGTCGGCTTCGTACAAGGGCAGGATAACCTTCAACGGCTCGGGAAAGTCCTATGTTTCGGTAAAAATCGACCCGAAGAAGCGCCCCTTCGATATGATGAAGGAGGTCGTGGGGATAATAGGCTCTGCGGCTGAGAAAAACTGTTGATTGTGCTGTGCTTTTCGGTTTAAACGTTTGTTAACATTGTGCACACTGCCACTTTACAAGCGGGAGCATTTATGCTAAAATGATTTTATAAAAATAAGTGCGGGTTTCCCTCTATTTTTCCGCTTATACGCACGATAAGTAAGGAGTTTTTATTATGAAGATGAACAAGGTTCTCGCAGCTATGGCTGCATCAGTCGTTGCAGCTTCTGCATTCTGCGCAATGAGTGTTACTTCATTCGCAGTTGAGAAGGACGTGAAGTACACTGATTCGGGCAATTCAGCAGGTACTTCCGACGATGGCAAGCTCCTCAGAGCCAATATCCTCAACCAGTGGGCTTCTCCTGCTGTTTCGGATATCCCCACCGAGGATACAGAGAATCCCTACACAAGCTATATCAAGGTGACCTTCGAGGTTTCGGGCATCGGCTCCGATTCCAAGGTGAAGGCTGAGGGCGCTGAGACCGACAAGGACCTCGAGGCTTTCCTCTGCGGCGGCGTCGGACCCTACAGCCGTCACATGGACGCTTATGAGGGTGGCAAGATTCCCTCGGACGAGATCGTTAAGATCACAGGCGATGGCGAGTACACAGTTGAGTGGAAGTTCGACGAGCCCTCTTCAACAGCTCAGATACTCTACGTTCAGACAAATATCCCGATTTTCGAGTACGGCGGAGACCTTGCAGCTACATCTGCCAAGCTCACAATAAAGAGCGTTAAGACAGACGACGGCGTTGAGGCTCCCACAACAACTACAACTGAGGCTACAACAACCACAACAGGTGCTGATTCCTCAACGACCACATCTACAACAACTACTACAACGGGTACAGGTACAGCTACAACAACTGCTTCAAAGAAGGGCGAGGCTTCCGCTCAGACAGGTGACGCAGGCGCTGCAGTTGCAGTTGCTGCACTCGGTCTTGCTGCTGCTACAGCTTTCGCAGTAAGAAAGAAGGACTAATTTAAGTCTGGCTAAAGCTATAAGGATAATGCCCTCTGCTTGCAGGGGGCATTTCTGATAGGAAGGAGATAATCACTATGGATTACAAGAAAATACTTGCGAGCGCTATGTCGCTCACACTTGCGGCTGCTTTTGCGGGCTGCGGAGACAAGGAGTCATCGTCAGAGAGCTCCGAGGCTACAACTGCCGCTTCAACAGAGGCCTCAACGGTAGAGGCTACCGAGGCTACAACGGAGGAGCTCGAGCCGCCCAAGCCCGTCGAGGCTTCAGACCCGAACGCTATCACCTTCGACGACGGACACTTCTTCTTTGCTTCGCCCAAGACGACAGATGACGACTCCGCACAGGGCAAGCTCGAGATAGTCGAGGTGCAGGGCAACAAGATGCTCCGCTTCACAGACGACGGCAAGAACTGCGCAAACGGCACGGTACAGAAGATACAGATAGACGCGGCAATGCTTCTCAGCCATGAGAATGTGGCTAAGGTACGCTCTATCCAGTTCGACGTTTACGCGGACGCAACTGCTTCCGATTTCCAGAACGACGACGGCGAGTTCCTCAAGGCTCCCGGCTGGATAGGCGGCGGCGGCGGAGCCAACGTCGCAGGCGACAAGTGGTACCAGTTCGGCGAATGGAGCGGCGGCGAGTACAACTTCGATATGTCGGGCGCTGCTCATGCCGAGTTCAAGTTCGTGCTCGCGGCAGGCGGACAGTGCTGGGACGAGACAATGGACGAGGCTGTTTTCCTCATTATGAGGTGGGGCGCTCAGAACGAGGGCAATATGTACGTTGATAACATCGTGTTCTACGATGAGGACGGCAATTCGCTCCCGATAGATGAGACGCTCGTTGAAGCTTACGGTGGTGCTGAGCAGGCAGAGGCCGATGCTCAGGCGCAGCTTGACGCGGCGTTAGCTGCGGATAAGGCAGAGATAGAAAAGGAGATCGCTTCGCAGCAGGAAGCGATAGATAAGACGGTCGATGACGGTCTTGCGGCTGCTGAGGCTGCTCTTGCGGAGGCAAATTCAAAGGCTGACGATGCTATTGCCGAGGCTGCGAGCATGGCGGCAGATTTAAGAGGTTAACGAGAAAGCGCAGGACGAGTGCCTGCGCTTTTTGCTGAATTGTAGGGACGCGCATTGCGCGTCCGCCAGCTTTTCGTATATTCACGGACGACCAATGGTCGTCCCTACAATAGAACTGTGTAGGGGACGCCGCCCTCGGCGTCCCACCAAATACACCGCCAAACTCACGGCAACCGTTTGTAGGGGCGGATAATATCCGCCCGCATAAAAATGGCATTGTTATTTCGTGCGGAGATAACTCCGCAGGCAAGCAAATATGAAGCGGTAGAAGGGACGCCTTCTACAACAGAGTTGCATATAGCATCACAATCCAAATCAAAGATTTGGTGTGCTGCTTATCTTACAAGGCGTCCCCAGCAGCAGAGCTGCATATAGCTGCGAAATCCAAATCAAAGATTTGGTACGCAGCTTATCTCAAAAAACAGCCCACTGGGCTGTTTTTTTGATTCACCCCTTGCGAGGCGCCTCCGATTATTTCGCTGTTCTCTGAAAACTGTGAACGGCGACGAGGGACGCTGTCCCTCGACCCTGCAAGCCTTTGAAAAGGCTTGAGCGAAACTTTCGACTTCGCGCGGTAGATGAATAATACGGAAGTTTATCGCCGCGATTCTTACATTCGCGAAAGCAAACTTGCCTTTTCTGTAAAGTCAGCGAGCTTGCGAGCGACAACGCGAATCGGCAGCGCGGACACCGCCCAAAAAAGGCGCTCGTCTGAGCGCCTTTCATTATGCATTTTTAGCCGAGAACTACCTTTATCTCGTTCGTGTCGGCAAGCTTGTCAGCGGGAACGTAGCTGCCTTCGAGCTTCGCGCCGTTGAGGTAGAGCTCCTTCACGCCCGACTGAACGTGCGCGGAGTTGTCAACAGTGATGTAGAGCTTCTTGCCGCGGAAGTTCTTCTTTATCCTGAAGCCGTCCCAGCTTGCGGGGATAGACGGTGAAATTGCAAGTCCGCCGAGGTCGGGACGCATACCGCAGATACCCTCCACACATCCGACCATAACAGTCGAAGCCGTGCCTGTGAGCCAGTGAACGTGTGAGCGACCCTCGTAGGGAGAAGCCTTGGACTCGGTGAACTGACCGTGTACATAGGGCTCCATAACGCGTATCTCAGCCTTGTCGTTCATAGCAGCAGGCGAGCTTTCGAGGAAGTACTCGAATGCGCGGTCGCCGTGACCGAGGAGAGCCTCAGCGAGTATCAGCCAGCCCTGCGACTGCGAGAAGATACCGCCGTTCTCCTTTGTATCAAGGTTGAACACCTGCATGAGCGCGCCGCTGAAGTGGTGGTACTTGTAGGGCGGCTCGAGGAGCTTAGCTCCGTAGGGCGTGTTGAGTATATCGTGAACGCTGTTCATAGCCTTTTCAGCCTGCTCGTCGGAAGCAAAGCGCGAGATTACAGACCAGCTCTGCGGATTGAGCCACATATTCGCTTCGGGGTCCTTCTTCGCGCCGACGATAACGCCGTTGTCGCGGATACCGCGGATAAATCTGTCCTCGTCCCAGCACTTTTCGAGCGCGTCGCCGAGCTTCTTCTGAACGCCTGTGATGTAGTCAACGTACTCGCTGTCGCCGCGTGAAACAGCCATATCCTTGATAACTGTCATCGCGTAGTAGAGCTGGAACGCAACGAATGTGGACTCGCCCTGCGCACCGAGACGGAGGCAGTCGTTCCAGTCAGCGTGCAGACCTGCGGGCATATCGTGGCTTCCGAGGCGCTCGAGCGAGAAGCGGATAGCGTTCTTGAGGTGCTCGTAGACGGTAGCCTCTCCGCCGCCCTCCTCAGCGTAGGTGATGACCTCGTCGAGAAAGCCCTTGTTGCCGCTCTCACCGAGGTACTTGACTATAGTCGGGAAGAGCCAGAGAGCGTCGTCTGCGCGGTACGACGGGTGACCTGTTTCCTTGGCGTAAACGCTGTGCTCGTCGTTCTCGTCGGGGCAGGTCTCGTGACCCGCATTGTGCGTGAACTTAACGAGGGGCAGACCTCCGCCGTTGCTTACCTGAGCCGAGAGCATAAAGCGTATCTTCTCGGCGGCAAGCTCGGGGTCGAGGTGGATAATGCCCTGAATATCCTGAACGGTGTCGCGGTAGCCGTAGCCGTTGCGGAGACCACAGTAAACGAAGGAAGCGGCTCTCGACCAGATGAAGGTGATGAAGCACTGGTAAGCGTTCCAGACATTTATCATATTGTTGAACTCGTCAGAGGGAGTTTCAACTTGGAAATTAGCGAGCTGACCGTGCCAGTAGTCCTTGAGCTGCTTGATGTCGGCATCGACCTTGCCCGCAGCCTTGTACTCGTCGAGGATAACGGCAGCCTCAGCGCTGTTGCGCTGACCCATAATGAAGACGAACTCCTTTGTCTCGCCTGCTGCGAGGGTGATATCGCTCTGGAGAGCACCGCAGGAATTGGAGTTGAAGTTCATAACGCCGTCGCACTTGCCCGACTCTACAGCGATAGGATTGGAGAAGGTCCTGTAGGGACCGATGAAGTTGCTGAGCGAGCCGTTATAGCCTGTAACGGGCTGACCCACCATGCCGAAGAAGCGCTCCTTGTGGTTCGAGCCTGTCTCGTCGAAGCCTGTATTCTCGTTCATATGCTGGATAATGCGGTTCTCCTCGAAGCTTGTACGTGTGATAAAGAGCGTATACTGGAGGTTTACCTGATCCTGTTCATAGTTGGGCTCGTTGGTGAACTCGACCATACCGTAAACAGAGAGCTTTCTCTCCTTGTCGGAGGCATTTGTCACCTTAGCACGCCATACCTCGTATGTCTTTCCGTAGGGGACATAGTACGTCACCTCGGACTTTATGCCTGTATACTCGGCGGAGATTATAGTATACGCAGTACCGTGGCGGCACTCGCTCTTGTACTTGTCGAGCGGCTTGCCTACGGGCTGCCATGAAGCCGACCAGTAGTCGTTAGCCTCGTTGTCGCGGATATAGATGTAGCGTCCGGGGAGAGCCATCTCGGAATTGAAGCGGAAGCGCGAGATACGACCGTTAGCGCCCGACTTCACAAAGCTGTAGCCTGCGGCGTTGTTGGATATCATAGCGCCGTACTCGGGGTCGCCGAGGTAATTCGCCCACGGTGCGGGAGTAGCGGGGTTAGTGATGACGTATTCCTTGTTTTCAAGGTCAAAATGTCCGTACTTCATATAAATAAACTCCTAACTCGATATTGCTGTACGCCCGCAGTGCTTACGACCGTACAGTATGATACAATATTATACCATTTTTTCGGATAAAAATCAAGGGGGTGCGGCGGACATTTTTGAACAAAAACCCGAGCGATATATTGTTGAAAATGGGCAATGGTCAGCGCCGCATTGTACGTACAATCAGTCCGCAAGTCCGTATCACGCCGAAAGTTGACTTTTTTGCATAAATATGATAGAATAATACATAATTGAGAACGTGTCGGAGTGAGAGCAGTCGGACGGAGGTGAGCGTATGGAGCTCGTCATAGCGTTGATAGTTATCATCGTTTTCTGCAAGATACTGGGCGTCAGCAATGAGATGCTCGTGCTGGGCGGACTTGCGCTCATCGAGCTGACCATCGTGCTGATGATGTTTATGTTTGCGTTCTTCTGCGTGCGTATGCTTTTCACCAAGCGCAGGGAGGCGAGGTTCACGCGCGTGGACAAGGCTCCGAAGGGCAGCTTCAAGGTCGCGTACTACGAGGTCGAGGGCACGGAGTATCCGTGCATATTCCCGAGCGAGATGATACTCAACGACAAGATGTACCGCACCGACCGCACGTACCACGTACTGTTGAGCAGGCATGGCAAGAAGGTCTACGACAAATGGACCGTGCTGACGTGCATCATCGGTTTTCTTTTCAGTGCGTTCGCTGTATTCCTGACAATGCAGCTGGTGTCGATAATACCAATGTTTTAAGGAGAGAAGATATGGAAGAGCATAATAATGATATTATCGGCAGAGTCGCGGACGCAATGCCCGACGAATCGGCACTTTACGACGCAGCGGAGCTCCTCAAGGTCTTCGGCGACCCCACAAGGCTGAGGATAATATCCGCCCTGTGCAGGAGCGAGATGTGCGTGTGCGATATCGCGAAGCTTCTCGGTATGACGCAGTCGGCTATATCTCATCAGCTCCGCGTGCTGAAGCAGGCAAGGCTCGTGACCACTCGCCGCGAGGGCAAGACGATATTCTATTCGCTCTGCGACGAGCACGTACAGCGTATCTTCTACTGCGCTCTTGACCACGTTATGGAATAAGATGAATTAACAGTTTGTTCATATATAGAAGCTAAAAATATAACATTGTACAGGGAAAAATGTGGTATAATGAAGAGTAGAACAAAATCGGCATATCGTGCCGCGAAGGAGGTGGTCGGATGAGCGATGAAACCAAAAACGGCATAGTGAACGTTATCGACGAGTTCGACTACTCAACTCAGAACGATACATACAACGAAAAATTCAAGAAGTGGCGGCGCAATAAGGACAACCACTGCGCCTTCAACTACGCCGCGAACAAGAACGAGAAGGTCTACGTTGACAACAAGGGCTTCGTTGCCCACTCCGTCGAGGAGGCGGAGAAGGACTCGCTGACGCATATCGTCTACATCATCGGAATTGCCGCACTGATATGGTTGTTCACCGAGGACGTCGTCGGCAAGCTCGGTATAGCGCTCTTTTCGTTCCTCGGCTTCGATATACATACCAACTTCTTCAACTCCTCGATATACGGCGGCAGTATGGAGATAGTCGCGGCGCTGATAGTCGTATCGGTGCTGAAGATAGCAGTTCCCGCGATATACGCGCATATCAAGTTCAGGCTCCCGCGGAAGGTCGAGATAATGGGGAGAATGAACAACAGCCTTGCGCTCATCGGAGCTATCTCGATGGCGCTCATCGTCTGTACGGCGACAAGCCTCCCGAGTGCGTATTCGAGCGAATCCAAGGAGATATACGACTACTTCCGCAGCATAGACGCCGATCTCTACGTGTGGGACCAGACGGAATTCCTGATGTACACGATATTCGACATTGTGGTAATGTCGATAATCTCGGAGATATTCTTCCGCGGCGCGATGTTTGCGGCTCTGAGACAGTTCGGCGACCCGTTCGCCATAATAATGACCTCGCTGACCGCGGGACTGCTCACGCAGGACTTCCGTGCAATGCCCGCAACGATACTGATATCGCTCGTCGCAGGCTACGGAATGGTCAGCAGCGGTACGCTGTTCACGGCGGTATCCGTAAGCATAGTCTACAAGATGTACAATCTCGCGCTGATGATACTTGAGACCGACAGGACTGAGAAAATGCCGCTCACCCGCAACATCTTTATGATGATAGCACTGGCGATCGGCATAGTCGGCTTCGTGGTGTTCTGGATAGCGTTCGTCCGCAGGAAAAAGGGCGGTATCGCGCGTTACAGCTCGGAGTATCCGAGGTGGCGCAGATTCGGCTTCGCGCTGAAGACCTTCCCGTATTCGGCAGTGCTGCTCGTATGCCTTGCCTACGCCGCGATGAGGCTGACACAGTGACGGACAGGTATATGCAGCGTGCGCTGGAGCTCGCGCGTATCGCTTTCGAGGCGGGGGAAGTCCCCGTGGGAGCGGTAGTCGTGAAGAAGCCGACGGGCGAGATAGTCGGCGAGGGCAGGAATATGCGCGAGGGAGCAAAAAATGCTCTTGCACACGCAGAGATAATGGCTATAGACGAGGCGTGCAGGAAGCTCGGCGGCTGGAGACTGCCCGAGTGTGCGCTGTATGTCACGCTCGAGCCGTGTCCGATGTGCTGCGGCGCGATAATCAATTCGCGGATAGACACGGTCTGCTTCGGAGCATACGACCTGAAAAGCGGGTCGGCGGTGTCGGTGCAGAGAATGTTCGAGTACCCGTACAATTACAAGCCCGAGGTCATCGGCGGGATAATGGAGGACGAGTGCGCGGCGCTCCTGTCGGAGTTTTTCGCGAAGCTCAGACTGAAACGAAAGAATAAACAGTAAAACCGAAAGGCGCTCTTTTGAGCGCCTTTTTTGCTGCACAGAAATGCAATGTAGAGGACGCCGCCCTCGGTATCCCGCGATTTACAGAACGACCTGCGGCAACGTAATGTAGGGGCGCCCTTTGGGCGTCCGTGTACGGATAGTGTTTTTTTGCGGGCGGATAATATCCGCCCCTACAGTGGGACGTCAAGGACGCCGCCCCCTACACATTTTTCCTTCTGCCTCGCTCATAATTCACGAACACCATCGCCGTCATCACCGCGAGTATCACCGACGGTACGGGCGACGGAGCGCTGTGCGCCCGCACTGTCACGGCTGCGGAGATTGTCTCGCCCGCGATAAAAAATGGCAGCATTAGCCTGCACAGCCCGAAGCTGACGGCGGCTGCTCCGAGGCGTATTCCTGCGGCTGGCAGAAGCGAGAGCCTCCCGCGGAAAACAGAGGCGAGCTGCATGAACACGCATCCGCCTCCGAGGGCGACGAGCGCCGATATTGTGGGCAGGAGCGTGAAATCTCCCGCGGGCAGACCCGCGACCGCCGTCACGTCGAGAGCCGAGCATATCAATCCTGCCGAGGTCGTGAAGTCCCGACCTGTGAGCCGCGAGAGGAGTTCAGCGGCAGCAGGGAGAGCTCCTATTCGCGCAAGTATCGCCGATATCACGGCAAATCCGAGTATCGCGGCGCATATCTCAGCCATGGCGTGTCCCGCCGAGGATATGCAGTCTGGGAGCATTTCAGCGCTTAAGGCTATCCCTGTGCGCGGCGGAGCTCCGTGACCGTGCCGCCGCAGATACACCGACAGAACAGCTGCCGCCGCGAGGCTTCCCGCGAATGAGGACAGGCTTATCAGCAGTCCGACCCGCGACGAGCGGTAGAGCTGTGCAGCGATACAGCCGTAAATGAAGGCGGGACCCGCTCCGAAGCATACGCCCGCGAGGAGCTCCGTCTCGCGCTTGGTGAGCCTTCCCGAATCGTGCGCGGCGAGGAGCATACGCGCTCCCACGGGATAGCCCGCGATGTTAGAGAAGAGGAAAATGACGAAGATGTCGCCGTCCATGCCGAGGAGCAGCCTGCCCGTCCTGTGTACGAGCCTGCCCGCGGCTGTGACAGTGCCGCTGCGGATGAGCAGTCCCGACACGGCTATCATCGCGAACAGCGAGGGGATCACAGCCGTGAGGCAGCGCTGCAATGCGGCATATACCGCCGCTCCGACCGAATCTGCGGCGAAAATGCACATCGCTGCGGCTCCGACGAGGAGGGCGGCAGTCAGAAATTGTCTTGCTTTTTTCATAAATATCACCCAGTCAATCATATTATTTGAGGGGTGATAATATGTTTGAAAAGCTGACCGACAGGGCGGGGGAAGTCCTCAGTCCCGTGTCGGGCATACATATAGAGAGCAACAGGGAGCTCATCGTCGAGAACTGCCGCCGCATAGAGGAGTGCGATGAGGTCTTTATGCAATTCATATCGGGACATCTCCGCGTGCAGGTGTGGGGGAGCGGTCTGCGCGCATACGACCACAAGACGGGCGGACTCGTCATACGCGGGAGGATATCGCGGGTGGAGCTTGCGGAAAGGAGACGGCAGAGCGATGAAAAACCAGCTTCGCGGGAGCATTAAGATAAACGCCAAAGGGCGCGACCTCTACGGCTTCATCAACGCCGTCCACGCAAGCCGCATAAGCTGCTTCAGCCAGTACGTGAAGGGCGGGAGCTTCTGCGCGGAGATATACCGCTCCGACCTCGGGCGCGTCACGGACATCGCAGATGAGCACGGCATTGAGCTCACCCACTTCGAGTACGGCACCCTCTCCGCTGAGGTGATACGCCGCCGCAGACGCTTCGGCATTGCCCTCGGACTGGTGCTTGTGATAGCGGCTTCGCTCTATTTTTCGGGAGTTGTGGTCACCATCGACATACAGGGCAACGAGAGCGTCAGCGATGAGGTCATTCTTGCCGCTCTCGACGGAATGGGAGTGCACAGGGGAACGCCGTTTCGCCGTATTGACTACGTCACCTGCGAAAATCAGCTCCAGCTCGGGGTCGAGGGCTTGTCGTGGGCGGGGATGCACAGGACGGGACACCGCCTTGTCGTGGAGGTAACAGAGGTCGTGGAGAAGCCCGAAATGCGCCGCACCCGCATACCGTGCAACCTCGTCGCCGCGCACGAGGCGGAGATAGTCGGCACGACGGTCGTAGACGGACAGCTCATGCACAAGGTCGGGGACTACGTCAGGGCGGGGGATATGCTGATAAGCGGCGTGACGGGCGACGATACGGGGCATACGACGCTCCACCGCGCAATGGGCACGGTCACGGGGATATACAGCGAGGAAGCCGCCTTCACGGGCGAGCTCATACAGGAGCGTCTTGTTCCCACGGGCAGGACCGACACCCGCCGCAGACTGCGGCTGTTCAGCCTTGATATACCGCTGTATCTCGGCAGAAACGGCTATGAGCTCCGCGATGAGGAGAGCACGGAGAAGCCGCTCGTTGTGTTCGGGAAGACGCTCCCGATAAGCGTCACGCGGCAGAGGTACACCGAATACGCGCGCGAGGAGACGGAGCTCACGCCCGAGGAGCTGACCGACGAGCTTATGGAGAAGGTGTACATCTACGAAAAGAACTTCCTGTCGGACTGCGAGATACTCGAACGCGATATCACGCAGACAGAAAAAGACGGCACGCTGACATTGACTGTCGCGTACCGTCTTAAAGGCGATATCTGCTCCCCGAGGGAGATATTGATAAAATAGCTGATTGGCGATTTGCCGCCCGCCGAAAGGCAGGGAGCCCCTGCGGGCGGTTCGCGCAGTCGCTCGCAAGCTTGCTTACGTGTATGGACAGCAAGACTTTTTCCGCGAGCCATACCGATTCAGAATTGTTATCCGCCGAAAGCAGACTGAGCCGTTTGTATAGAGTGAGCGAGTGAAACGAGCGGCAATGTAGTTCGGGGTCAGGGGAACTGTGTTCCCCTGCGGGGTTCGGGGCAGAGCCCCGACGGGTCAAGGGCAGAGCCCTTGTTACTTCGCGCCTTCCATAATGCCTGCAAGGATAGTGTCGTTCCACGTACCCGCGCCGCGGTTGTAGATGCCGTAGCCGTCCTTGCCCGTTCTTACGCCGTTGTCCCAGACGAAGCACTTTATGCCCTGAGCCTTGGCGGCGGAGACATAATACCTGAAAAATTCCGCGCGGGTCTCGTCGTCAGCCTCTGCCACACAGCCGAATTCGCCGATGATAACGGGCGTGCCCTTGTTTATGAACTTGCTCTTCATAGCCGCGAACTTGGAATCAAGCTCTGACTTTTCCGCACTTCCGAACGTCGTGGATTCGCCGCTCGCGAATCTCCACGGAGCGTAGTAGTGCAGTGACACGATAACATGATCGTCGTTTGGCACGATAACGTCGCTCATAGCGGCGTCCTCGGCGGAGGCGGCATAGCTCGTAATGACGAGCGTTCTCTCGGAGTTGTTGCCGCCCGATTTCCTGACGGTGTTGACGAAATCCTGCTCGTACTTGTTGACAATGCTTCGCTCTGCGGGAGTTCCGCCCGACCATTCTGCCGCACTTCCGATGGTGCGCGGCTCGTTCATGCCCTCGAAGAGAAGGCGGTCGCCGTAATCCCTGAACTCGGCAGATATCTGCTCCCATATCTTAATGAGCTTGGCACTGTCGCCCGCGTACTCGGAGTCGTTCGGGTCGAACCAGATGTAGTCGTCATGGTGCATATTGAGGATAACGTACATATCGTTATCGTATGCGTAGTCAACGACCTCCTTCACGCGGTCGAGCCAGTCCTGCTGGATGGTGTCACCGTCCAGATGCTCGTCCCACGTAACGGGTATACGTATCGCATTGAAGCCCGCGTTCTTTACGCCGACTATTATCTTTTCTGTGGTCTTCATATTGCCCCAGCCTGTCTCGGTGGAGGGCCCGACCTTGCCCGTGTTGTAGCATTCGAGCGTGTTGCCGAGGTTCCAGCCGACCTTTATATCGCTGACTATCTCCTCCGAGCTTCGGAATCCTATCTCGGAAGCTGCTGCGGGCTTCTTGACAACTGTGGCACTGTCGGGGATAACGCCGTCGCCGCCGCTGTATTTCACGGTGACCTCGTCAAGCGTCACCGTTGGCTGTTCGCTCCACCAGTATCCGAGCATGAGCTCACCGTCCTCTGCGATGTAGTTTTTAGCCTCGTCGGGCACGAACCATGTCAGCTCGGCGGACGAGCTGTCGGTGAAAACTGCTGTATCGGGCGACATATAGCTTCCCGCGGAGGAGCTGTAGCCGAATCCGCCCGTGAACTTCCTGAGCCTTCCCGCCGCGCTGACGCTGAACGTCACAGCCTCGGGGACAGCGCCCTTGGGGATCATGCCCGAAGTCGGTATCCTTATCGTGTTGTCCTCGTCGTTGAAGCTCACGCTTGCGCCTATCTGCTGTGATACAGTGCCGTCAACGGGAATGTCCCTTGTTCTCGTATAGGTGCAGACGACCTCTTCTATGCGGACACTTCCCGCGCCTCCCCACCAGTAGCCGAAGAGCACCTCGCCGTCGGCGGTGATGTAGTCGCGGATATCGGCGGGAACGTCCCATTTTATCTCGCCGTAGGAGCCCTCGGTGGGAGCGGTGAAATCGGGCGTCTGATACCAGCTGTCGGTCGTCTTTGAGGGACAGTCATCGGATACTGAGATACCGCACCCGCCCTTGTACTCGCCGATGCTGTTGCCGTCCGCCGAGTAGATGACGAAGGTGAAGGAGTCTATCCTGTCGCCCTCCTCGATGAAGTCGGAGAGCGGGAGCTTGAGCGTGTTGCTTCCGTGGTCGCGGAGAATTGTCTGACTTACGGTCTGCTGAGTGGCGCACCCGGCAGAGAGAGTCTCAACGGGCGTGACGTGCTCGGTCACGGCTTCTGTATCGGGCTCGGTCTTGGTCTTGGAGTCCGTGCTGCGGGAGGTCTTCTGCGCCTCGCTTTCCTCCTCATTGGTCTGCTCGGGAGATGAGTCCTCCCCGTCTGAGCTCTTGCCGCACGCGAATAGCGTGCCCGTGAGAGCAAGGCATACCGCAGATACGCCTATCAGCAAAGCTTTTTTAGTGTTTTTCATTATGTTTTACCTCTGATCTCATACTTTCTTGTGAAGTATATGCTGATTATAACACAGTATCGGCAAAAATGCAACAGGCTCGGAAAAAATCTTTGTGTTCCCCGATACGCCATACAGGAAAAGCCTCCACGAAGGGAGGCTTTGTTGTATCGTATTTACTTTTCGGTGTTTGTTATTTCGTCAGCGGCTTCCTCGGCGAGCTCCGCAGCTTTTTCAGCCGCCTTCTCAGCCTTGGCGTTCGACTTTTCAGCCTTCTTTGCCTCAGAGAGCTCCTTCTCCGCCTTCTTTACCGCCTTCTCGGCAGCCTTGACGTCAACCTCTTCCTCGGGACCCTCAACGAGCTTAGCCTTGTGGAGAGCCGAGCCTACGGCAGTCGTCACGACAGTGGATACCACCATCTCGAACAGCGCGTTGATACCGACGAATACGACCACGAAGAGCAGCACATTGCCGTTGCCCTTGGAGTCGATGAGCTGCTTCACGTAATCAGTCCTGCCGAAGAGCAGCACCAGTGCCGACATAAAGAAGATAGTGTTCAGGATAGCCGCACAGAAGCCCGTTACAGCGCTCGATACCTGCATACGTGTGAGCTTGCGCCCGCTTACGAGCAGGTAGCCGATACAGAACAGCAGCAGCGCTACAGTTATGCATATATACCAGATAAGTCCGCCGGAAGACATCAGGTCGTCCATTACCTTGTCGCGCACCCATACCTTCTTGCCGTCCTCGCCGACAACGGAGTGCGAGAATGCGAACTGCATTATCGACAGGAAGAGCGCGATACCGAAGAACGACGTTACCAGTCCCGCTACAGCGTAGTAGGCACGCTTAGCCTTGAGCTTTGTCATACCCTGATAGATGAGACCTACGAGCAGACCGTCAAGAGCACGCGGGATAACACGCTGAATGAACGCGAAAACAGGGTTGATCTCGACAAGTGTTGCGCCCATCGAGCTGAGGGGACCTATGCCGAAGCACTGCAAAAAGCTGAATATTCCGAAGAACGTGCCTACGATGAGACCGCCCACGGGTCCGAGCGCAATGCCTGCAATGGCAATGGGGATGATGTTCAGGGTGATGGACAGCGGTCCTATGGGGATAGTACCGATCGGCGTCAGCGAGAAAAGCAGAACGATCGCCATCAGCAGTCCCAACAGTACCATTGACCGTGTGTTGAACTTTGTTTTCATATTAAATTTTCCTCCTTGTTATTATTCCTCTTGCGAGGATACAATACAACGGCATTATAATACCACATCTTTCCGAAAAAGTCAAGCATTCCCGAAAAATCGGGGATATATTTTATATATACAGCTTCTGCGGTGCTGACAGCACTTGCTATTTTTATTCATTTATGATATACTAATAAAGTATGTATTGCGGGACGCCGTTGACGCTGTCCCCTGCACGAAAGGAAGATGAATATGAAGCTCCTCGCAATAGACGGCAACAGCATACTCAACCGCGCATTTTACGGCATAAAGCTGCTCTCGAACAAAAACGGCGTGTTTACGAACGCCATTTTCGGCTTTATGAACATATATATGAAGAATTTCGACGACGTCCGTCCCGATGCGGTCGCGGTCGCATTCGACCTCAAAGCGCCGACCTTCCGCCACAAGGCTGTGGACTACTACAAGGCTAACCGCAAGGGTATGCCCGAAGAGCTCGCCCAGCAGCTCCCGCTGATAAAGGAGCTCCTCGGTCTGCTCGGAATCACGGTCATCGAGTGCGAGGGCTACGAGGCGGACGATATCCTCGGCACGCTCTCGAAGCTCTGCTCGGACAGCGGGAATGAGTGCTATGTCCTCACAGGCGACAGGGACAGTCTCCAGCTCATCGACGACAAGGTGACGGTGCTCCTCGCCACGAACAAGGAGACGATACACTACACGCCCGAGCGCTTCCGCGAGGACTACGGCTTCGAGCCGATACGCCTCATCGACCTGAAGGCGCTTATGGGCGACAGCTCCGACAATATCAAGGGAGTAGCGGGTATCGGCGAGAAGACGGCAAAGTCGCTGATACAGGAGTTCGGCACGCTTGAGGGCGTGTACGCGGGCTACGAGGCTTCGGGACTGACAAACGGCGTCAAGGCGAAGCTCGCGGCGGGCGAGGAATCCGCGAAGGAGAGCAAGTGGCTCGCGACGATAGTCCGCGACGCCCCGATAGATAACGACCTCGACAGCTACAAGCTCGGCGAGCCCGATAATGCGGGCGTGAGCCGTCTGCTGACCGAGCTCGAGATGTTCAAGCTGCTCGACAAGCTCGGCATAGCAGCTTCCGCGGGCGAAGCCGCTCCCAAGAAGAAGCAGGACGAATACACGCCGATAGAGGTCACGGAGCAGGAGCTCACAGCCGCCGATATTGCGGGTTTCAAGGACGTCAGCTACCTCTTTGACGGCGAGAGGCTGTCAGTGCTCGACGGCACTACCGTTTACACCACATCCGAGGCAGAGCTGATAAGCGCGTTTTTCGCCTCCGACTGCGATAAGCTGACCTTCGACGCCAAGCCTCACTACCGCTGGGCTATGGCTCACGGCGGCGAGCTCCGCGCCCTGAGGAGCGATGTGCCGATATGCGGCTACCTGCTGAACACCTCCGCGACCGACTACGCCGCGGACAAGCTCTGCGCGGAGTACGGCGTGCACTACTGCACCGAGAACGGCGAATATGCCGACCTCGTCTCCCTGCGCGGACTGGTGAAAAGGCTCCGCGCCGAGATAGACAGCGAGGGTATGACAGACCTGCTCGAAAACATCGAAATGCCGCTGATAGAGGTGCTCGCCTCCATGGAGCACTGCGGCGTGAACATCGACCAAGACGGCGTCCGCAGATTCGGCACGATGCTCTCGGAGCAGATAGAGGAAACGCAGAAAATGATATACGACGACGCGGGACACGAGTTCAACATCTCCTCGCCGAAGCAGCTCGGAACGGTGCTGTTCGAGGAGCTCGGTCTGCCCGCGAAGAAAAAGACGAAGAGCGGCTACTCCACGAATGCGGACGTGCTCGAGGAGCTCCGCAATTACTCGCCGATAGTGGACAACGTGCTGAAATACCGCCAGTACACGAAGCTCAACTCCACCTACGTCGAGGGTCTGCTCGACAAGGTCGCGGACGACGGACGCATACACACCTGCTTCCGCCAGACCGAGACGAGGACGGGACGTATCTCGTCCACTGAGCCGAACGTGCAGAACATACCCGTCCGCACGGAGCTCGGCTCGCAGATGAGGAAATTCTTCACAGCCTCCGCGGGACGTACCCTCGTGGACGCCGACTACAGCCAGATAGAGCTGCGCGTGATGGCTCACCTCTGCGGCGACGAGAATATGATAGCCGCCTTCAATTCGGGCGAGGACATTCACACCTCGACAGCCGTACAGGTATTCGATATGCCGTCGATAATGGTCACTCCCGAGATGAGAAGCGCCGCCAAAGCCGTAAACTTCGGCATTATCTACGGTATCGGAGCATTCTCGCTCTCGAAGGATATCGGCACATCGGTGGCTCAGGCTAAGAAGTACATCGCGGACTACCTCGCCAAGTACCCGAAGGTAAACGCTTTTATGGAGCAGACGGTAGATGACGCGATGAAAACGGGTGCAGTCTCGACGATGTTCGGACGCAGGCGCCGCATACCCGAGCTGCTCTCCTCGAACAAGATGTTACAGGCGGCGGGCAAGCGAATAGCGATGAACACTCCCGTGCAGGGCACGGCTGCCGATCTCATCAAGATAGCGATGATAAACGTTCATCGCCGACTGAAGGCGGAAAACCTCAATGCGGAGCTGATACTGCAGGTGCACGACGAGCTCATCATCGAGTCCGACCTCTCCTGCGCAGACCGCGCCGCCGAGATACTGAAGGAGGAAATGCAGGGCGTGTACGATATGCGCGTGCCGCTCGCAGTGGACGTCCATCAGGGCGAGAGCTGGTACGATGCGAAGGGCTGATATGGAGATACTGAGACTTACAGCGGGAGCTCCCGACACGCTTTACGTGGAGCTTTCGGCGCTTGATAAGCTCTGTGTTGGTGCGGAGGGCTGGTCTGCGGAATCGTTCATGAGCGAAGCCGAAAAGGACAATGGCATTGTTCTGTATATCACGGACGGTGACCGCATTGCCGCGCTGCTCAGCGGGTATACTGCGGTTGGTGAAGCCGATATCACGAGCGTTGCCGTTCACCCCGACTTCCGCCGCAGAGGCTATGCCCGAGCGCTGACAGAGCGCTTCGAGGAGCTTCTCCCCGATGACACCGAGGACATCTTCCTCGAAGTTAGGGAATCCAATGCGGGAGCTATCGCATTGTACGAAAAGTGCGGGTTTGAAAGGCTGTCGGTCAGGAAGGGATTTTACGTTTCGCCGCGTGAAAATGCGGTCGTAATGCGCAAGTCTATAAACTCAAAAAGGAAGATATAAATGCTTATACTTGGAATAGAGAGCTCGTGCGACGAGACCGCGGCGAGCGTTATCGAGGACTGCCGCACGATACGTTCGTCGGTGATATCCACACAGATAGAGGAGCACAGGAAATACGGCGGAGTTGTGCCCGAGATAGCCTCGCGGCGGCACTGCGAGAACATACTGGGCGTGACGAGGAAGGCTCTCGGCGATGCGGGCGTGGAGCTCGCAGACCTTGACGGAATCGCCGTGACATATGCTCCGGGACTTATCGGAGCTCTGCTCGTGGGCGTGAACTTCGCGAAGGGACTGGCACTTGCCTCGGGCAAGCCGCTGATACCCGTCCACCACATCGCGGGACACATCGCCACGAACTACCTCAGCCACCCCGACCTTGAGCCGCCCTATCTCTGCCTTGTCGCGAGCGGCGGACACAGCCACATCATCGAGGTGCTCAGCTACACGAAATTCCGTGTGGTGGGACGTACCCGCGACGACGCGGCAGGCGAGTGCTTCGACAAGTGCGCGAGGGCAATGGGCTTCCCGTACCCCGGCGGAGTTCACGTTGACAATGCAGCTCAGTCGGGCGACCCGAAGGCGTTCAAACTGCCGCACCCCGCAGTTGCGGGCAACGAGTTCGACCTCAGCTTCTCGGGACTTAAAACCAACGTGATAAATCTGCTCCACCACGGCGAGCAGAAGGGCGAGGACATCGACAGGAACGACCTGTCGGCGAGCCTGCAAGCCACTATCGCGGCGATACTCACGGACAAGACGATGCTCGCGGCTGAGGCGCTCGGCTATAAGAAGATAGCGCTTGCGGGCGGAGTTTCCGCGAATTCGGGTGTCCGCGCGGCACTCTCGGAGGCGTGCGAAAAGCGCGGATACAGCTTCTATATGCCCGAGAAGAGCCTTTGCGGCGACAACGGCGCGATGATAGGCTGTCAGGGCAGCTACAACCTGCTTGCGGGGATAACCGCGGACGAGAGCCTCAACGCAGTCGCGACGCTCTCGATGGACGAAATATGATTCGGAGGATAATATGAAAAGGATAACAGCAACACTTCTTGCCGCCGCTGTGGCGGGGACGCTCCTTGTCGGCTGCTCGCGTGAGCCGCAGACGGTCGAGAGCTCGGTGCGTGTAAGCACGACCGACATAGACTCAGCCATTCTCGGTGAGTGGAGCGGCGGAGCCAACGGCTACATTTTCAGTGAGGACAGGACTGTCTCGCTGCCGATAGACTTCACATCGTCCGCCCACTTCAACAGCGACGGCACATTCTCAATGGAGACGACGAAGGTCGGTAAGGACGAGATAGAGTACGACGGTACGAGCCTGAAGGTGTCGCACAAGTACGAGGAGGCGGAGGAAACGCTGCTGCTGCTCGATATGAAGCGCACCGACGCCGCGAACAAGGACAGCTACGACGGAAGCTACGAGCTCCTCGGCGGCACGTACCGCGATATGCTTGCCTACAACCTTGCGATAGACTCTGAGAAGATAAACGTTGAGACAGAGGTGGACGGCGAGAATCTCAGGTTCACGGTCGTGAATTATTGCAGCTTCGAGACGAACAACGGCGTGCTTGAGCTGTTCAGCGAGAATATGAGCTACAAGAAGCACACCGACGACTCGGTGAAATACACATACAAGATAGACGGGGATACTCTTACGCTCACCTATGAGGACGGGGCGCAGGAGATACTCACAAAGGTAAAATGAGAGGAGAAATGCAATGAAAAAACGTGTAACAGCCCTTCTCGCGACCGCAGCCGCCGTGCTGTCGCTCGCCTCGTGCGGGAGCAAGGAGGAATCGTCGGTAAGACCGATGGTAATAGAGGAGAGCGCTACTGCTGCGATGCAGACCACGACAGCCGCTCCCGAGCAGCCCACCGCCGAGCCCGCCACCTTCCACGAGCGCCACGACTACGAGGACGGCGTCCTTGTCGGCCGCTGGGAGGGCGACGAAGCTGACATCGTGCTCAGCGACAGCGGCAAGGTCACGGCAGAGTTCGACATCTCCGAGGTGATGCTGCTTGAAAAGGACGGGACATTTATGCTCAGCGGTGAGGAGCAGCCGAAGGCGGAATACGACGGCAGCAAGCTGACGCTGTACACGAACGGCGAGGAGGAGGGCGACGTAGTCGAGTTCCTCACGCTCACACGCGCCGACGAGCCAAATCCCGACATCTATGACGGCTTGTACAACATCGAGACTGCGGACTTCAAGCAGAGGCTCGCGGGGCTCTTCATCGACGAGGAAGCCGCAGATTTTGAAGTGCAGGTGAGGATAAGGTACGGCAAGTTCATCGTTTGCCTGCCTGATTTCTGCGAGTATACGCAGAACGGTGACGAGTTCTCGCTCTCGCTGCCGAACTCGGCAGACGGCAGCATAGCCGACGAGCTCAGCGACAGCACGTTCGTCCTTGAGGGCGACAGCGTGACCTTCTACAACGGCGAGGGCATAGCCGAGCAGTTCGAGAAAAAGGAATAAAACAAAAGGAGTTGTTCGTATGAACAACTCCTTTTTGCTGATATGTAGGGGCGATGCGGGCATCAGCCCCTACTGTTTGTATTACTTTTTCTTGCTGCCCTTTTTCTTCGGCTGAGCCTTCTTTGCGGGAGCAGTCTCAGCCTTTTTCTCAGCTGCGGGCTCGGCTTTCTTTTCGGGAGCCTTCTCCGCGGGAGCTTCCTCCCTGACCTTTTCGGGAGCTGCTATCTGAGCTATCGAGCAGCCCGCAATAGTCCAGAATATCGGAGAGAAGGCGGTATTGCTGACACCGATGAAGAATATGAGCACGCCTCCGAGCGAGAGTATGAACATACAGGTCTGAGTCCACGTGCCGTTTTTTGTCCGCCTGAAGCCGATGAAGAGTATCGGCACGAGCACTGCGATGAGCGCTATCAGCGAGGGGATACCGCGTGTGGCGGCGGTATAGAGGTATTCGTTGTACACCTTGTCGAAAGTGCCCGTGTTCTCGACTACGACGTCGGTGATCTCGGGATCTTCCTCCTCCGACATAATGCCAAAGGTGTACAGCTGCGGGAACACGAGCTGCTCGGGACCCGTACCCGTGAGCTTGTGCAGGCTGATGATATTCATAGTCTTGTCATTGAGCGTGGTGTACACGTCGTAGGTGTTGTCGATGTCGAGAACATCGCTGTTCGGGATATTTCCGCTTGCGGATATGCGGTAGTAGGCATCGGCGAACCAGAGGAGACGACCGTCATAGAGGCGGTACTGCGAGATATCGCCGATAAGTCCTGCCTGTACAAGTCCCACCGCGGCAGCAGCGGGTACGATGACAGCGAGCACGGAGGCGAGCCCCGCCTTGCTGACTTTGAGCCTGAACACTGCGACAGCAGCGGCGATAACGGCGAAAACGAGTCCGCAGATACCGATGAACGAGTACGTGAACATCATCGTGAACGAGCAGAGAATAACGGTTATGATGAAGAAAGCCTTGCTTGCCGCACCCTTAACTGAAACGAAGGCAATGAGCGACGACGTTATAACAAGTGTGAGCACCATCGCGAGGAAGAGCGGCGACTGCGAGAGACCCGAGGCAGCGTTGACCTGTATAATGGTCGATGCATATTTGAAGCTGCTCATTCTGCCTGTGAACACCTGTATCACAGCGAAAGCGGAGTTGAGCAGACCGAGTGCCGCGAGCCCGTACACGAGGGGCTTCAGCGCCTTTTCGCGTCTTATCGAGGCGGCTGTGATGAAGAAGCAGAGGTAGAATATCAGCGCGAGCAGCCCCTCGCCTCTGCCGTTGTAGCCGTAGAAGGAGATACCGATGTCATAGGAATTGATGAGCGACACGACGCCCCACAGTATCATAGCGGCGAAAGCGCATATCGGGAAAACGAGCTTGCCGCTGACGTACTTTTTCATCAGCGCGATGAGAGCGAGTATCATACAGATAACGCCCGCGACCGCAAGTCCCGCAGCGGGCAGCTCAAACAGTGAATAGCCAGTGACAACGGGTATCGCCGTAGCGAGCGAGGTCGTGAACAGCGCCGCGAGCAGACCGTATGAGGCAAGCTTTGCGTATTTCTCCTCGGTCATATTGAGAATGAAGTTTGATTTTTCACTTGTGTGGAATATTTCCTTAGCCATAGTGTGACCTTTCCTTTAGTTAGACTTTATCGTAATGACGAACGTATCGTCCGCGCCCTTTTTCACGGATATCGACGTGCCCGGGTCAACGGACAGCGAGCCGTCCGAGCCGTACCACATATACCCCTTTGTGCTGCTGTTGATGACAGCGCCGTCGTTGAAGAGGTTGTCGGTCGAATCGTCACCCTCGTTGACGAGGCGGATGAAGCGGATACCGTTGTTATAGTTGGTCTCGGTATTGTTTCCGCTGGCGTACTTCCAGCTCGGGTACCATCTGTTGTCGTTCTGCGAAGCCTCAACGTGATAGATGCGCACGCCCGTACCTGTTTTCTTCCACCAGTAGTCCTTGATACGGAGGTTGTTGTTGTCGAGGGAAGCATACTCGATGATGAAGAACTCCGAGCGGTACTTGTCGGCGAGGTCGCCGCACGGGATAATGACGCAGTTGCCGTCGTCTGTCTCGCAGTTATTGAGGGTGAAGCTCTGCTCGCCCTTCGAGCTGTCGTACACGCTTATCTGGTCGGACTTATACCACCCGAGCATAAGCTTCGACGCGGCGCCGAAGTCACCGAAGGCGTCGTCCATCAGCTCAAAGCCGCCCGAGCCGTGCATACCCTGAAAGTCATCGACACCATAGAGGTAGTAGTCGGGCAGACCCATACAGTGTCCCATCTCGTGGGAGAAGGTCTGACAGAAGGCGCTGTAGTTGTTCTTGCCTTCGATGGCTCTGTTGCCGACGATGACGTGACCTATGGACATCCCGTCGAGCTTTTTACTGTGGTCGCCGCCGTAGCCGCCCGAGGTCGGCCACCAGTTGTCGTCGTTCGCGGAGGCGGGGACAACTATCAGTATCGCGTCTATCATACCGTCCTTGTCGGCGTCGTAATCGCTGAAGTCTATCTGCTCGTCGAAGGCGTCGAGCACCTCGTCGATGATGTCGATGTGGAAGATATCGCCCTCGTAGGCAGATATCGGGTTCTTGGCGGTGTACTCGAACGCCGCGCCGCTGAGCTTGAGTGCGCCCTTGGAGGAGCGCTCATAGAACGCGCCTATGCTTTCGAGCGGGAACAGTCTGCTGTTCGGTTCAGCCTCGCCGAAGACAGCCTGCTCGTACTCGTCGGTGGAGGGCTTGTAGCTGAACTTGCAGTCGGGGAACTCTACGCTGAACACAGCGACCTTCGCCTCTCCCTGCGAGGGCATCGAGCCGTAGAGGTCGTATATCGGCGCTTCTATGAAGCTGCTCTGCGCCTCGTACCAGCGGTAGACGAGCTTGGCATTGTCGGGCTCGATGACGAGCTGCCTCATAGCTACGAGGTCGAAGGTGTCGATGACGCCGTCCCTGTCGATATCTGCAAGCTGAATGTAGTCCGCGCCGCTCTGAATGGCGTCCTGTCCGAGATTGGGTATCTCGTCGCGCGTGCCTATCAGGAAGTATGCGCCCTCGATATTGTAGACGCCTGTTTCGGGCAGCCCCGATGCGCCGAGCACATACTTGGTGAGGATAACGAGGTCGGCGACGGTGAACCTCTCGTCGCTGTTGAGGTCACCGACGTAGCCCGTCATCTGCCACTCGGCAGACGCAGAGAGCGAAGCGGGCAGTGCATATGAGACAACAGAGCTGACTGCGGCAGCGGCAGCAGCTACTTTGAGGAGAAAGCGTTTCATAATATCAGCTCCTTGGAAGCATAAGTGTGAGCGGGTACAAAAAAGCTGCGGACGAAATCGTCCGCAGCATACCGAATCATTTTGCGTAGTCGGAAACTCTGCTCTCGCGAATGAGGTTGACCTTGATCTGACCGGGATAATCCATTTCGGTCTCGATCTGCTGAGCGATCTGTCTTGCAACGAGAACCATCTTCTCGTCGTTGATGACCTCGGGAACAACCATGATCCTGACTTCGCGGCCTGCCTGAACGGCGAAGCACTTATCAACGCCCTCGTAGGAGGTGCATATCTCCTCAAGCTTCTGGAGACGCTTGATATAGCTTTCGTAGTTCTCGCTTCTTGCGGCAGGTCTTGCAGCGGAAATAGCGTCGGCAGCCTGAACGATGCAGGCGATGACTGTTCTGGGCTCAACATCGTTGTGGTGAGCTTCGACAGCGTGTATAACAACGGGATTTTCGTTGTATTTTTTACATACGTCAACGCCTATCTGCACGTGCGAGCCCTCGATCTCGGAGGTGAGAGCCTTACCGATATCGTGGAGAAGACCTGCACGTCTTGCCATATTGGCGTCAACACCGAGCTCGGAGGCGAGAACGCCGCAGAGCTGTGCGACTTCTATCGAGTGGTCGAGGACGTTCTGTCTGTAGCTGGTACGGAACTTGAGACGTCCGAGGAGCTTTATGAGCTCGTGGTTGAGACCGTGAACATTGGTCTCGATAACGGCTCTTTCGCCCTCCTGCTTGATGCGGTGCTCGACCTCGCGGCGAGCCTTATCGACCATTTCTTCGATGCGTGTGGGGTGGATACGGCCGTCGGCGATAAGCTTTTCGAGGGCGATCCTTGCGACCTCGCGGCGTATCTGGTCAAAACATGAAAGTGTGATAGCCTCGGGAGTATCGTCGATGATGAGGTCGACACCCGTGAGCGTTTCGAGCGTGCGGATGTTACGACCCTCACGTCCGATAATTCTTCCCTTCATCTCGTCATTTGGGAGCGGAACTACAGAGACAGCCGCCTCCGATACCTGATCCGCAGCCACCTTAGCGATAGCGAGTGAGATGTAGCTTCTTGCCTTTTCGTTGCACTCGTCCTTGAGGAGCTGCTCGTAAGCCTGTACCTTGACAGCCTTTTCGTGAACGAGGTCGTCCTCGAGAGTGGAGAGGATGTATTCCTTTGCCTGATCCTTAGTGAATTCCGAGATCCTCTCGAGAATATCCATCTGAGACTTCTTGATGGACTCAGCCTCCTTGAGCTTTTCGTCGGCACTCTTTATCTTCTGATTGAGAGTGTCCTCCTTCTTTTCAAGGTTATCGGTCTTCTTATCGAGATTCTCCTCTTTCTGCTGCATACGTCTTTCCTGACGTGACAGCTCAGCCCTGCGATCCTTGATCTCCTTGTCCGCCTCGGTGCGGAGCTTATGTATCTCATCCTTGGCTTCGATAAGGGCGCTTTTCTTTTTGCTGTCGGCGTCCTTCTCGGCGTCCTCGACTATGCGTGCAGCCTGCTGCTCGGCAGAGCCGACCATAGACTCCGCGTCGTGCTTACGCTGCTCAACGCCGGCAGCCACACCTTTCTTGTAGGCGATGAAGGCGCCCACAGCTGCACCTGCGATGAGAGCGACAACGATGAGAATGATTGCAATAACAGGATCCATACAGTGCATTACCTCCTTTTCGTAATATATGTTTGTATCATAAAACCTTTATTACTCAAGGCGGTAAATGCCGCTTATTTTATTCATTTGTTAAAATATATTGAAAGGGTGCCGCCGAAGCGGTACCGCAAGAAAATATTGGACATTCCGTCCGTTATTTGTAATATATCCCATCCGCGCACGGCATATATATTTATCGCCTGCTGCGGAATGATTTAAAACAAAGCTGCAGTTACTGCCAAAAGTAATATTTTTGCAAATAAATACAACATAGTTATTATACACTTTTTTTGCAATCCTGTCAATAGAATTTCCGTGATTTTATACTCTTTGGAGAAAATTAAATGAATGAACTTGCGTTTTCTTCGCGAAGGGGAGATTTTGCGAAAAAAGTGTTGAAATTTCATTATAATTATGGTATACTATAAAAAGCGTACTTTTTTCGGTAAAAAGATTTTCGGAAAAATACATAATCATTTTCCGCGATATTGCGGAGATCGGAGATAAATTATGATAGACTTCAATATGCTCACAACACTTTCTGAGGCAGAGATAGAAAATCCCAATCTCTTCCCGTTTCCGTTCGGTATGCACATCACCTTCGCGATAGTGGGACTGCTTTTCTTCCTGTTCCGCTTCGTGACCGACAAGAAGCCGTACCAGCTGATATTCGCGTTCGCGATACCGTTCTCGCTGACGATATGGCTCTCGGAGAGCAGGGCGTGGTTCTACGCTCTCGGAGCTATCGAGGGTATGCTGATACTGTGTGCTCTTATCACGACCTTCATCTTCAAGGATAAGCCAGAGGAAAAGCCCGCCGAGCCCGCAAGGGCTGAGGCAGCTCCCGCGGCTGACGATGACGAGGATGATGACGAGGAAGAGGACTTCGACGAAGACGTAGCCGAGGCTGACGAAGAGGCTGACTCCGAAGACGATTACAACGAGGAAGAGGAATAAGCCGTGAAGATAGCAGTTCTTGACTGGTACACCGTCAGCGTCAGCGGCGACATCACGACAGAGGCTCTCGAGCAGTTCGGCGACGTGAAGGTCATCTCCCTGACGAAGCCTGAGGATACCGCCGCCAATATCGGCGACGCAGACATCGTCCTCTGCAACAAGGTGCTGATAACGAAAGAGGTAATGGACGCCTGTCCGAACCTGAAATACATAGGTCTGTTCGCGACGGGCTACAATAACGTTGACGTCGCATATGCCGCGGAGAAGGGGATAACGGTCTGCAATGCGGGTCAGTATTCCACGAATGCCGTAGCACAGCAGGTCTTCGCCTACATACTTGACAGATACAGCCGCATACGCGACTACGACAACGCCGTGAAGAACGGCGAATGGGAGCGCTCACCCGCGTTCTCTTACTTCCCGATACCCACGGCAGAGCTCGCGGGACAGACCCTCGCGATAGTGGGCTACGGCTCGATAGGCAGGCGCGTAGCGGAGCTCGGCGCGGCGTTCGGAATGAACATCGTCGTCAGCACGAGGACGAAGCCGCAGGATTGCCCGTATGAGGTAACTGACGTGATGTCAGCCGCGGCAAAGGCGGACGTTATCACCTTCCACTGCCCGCTCACAGAGCAGACTAAGGGACTGGTAAACAGCAAGCTCCTCGGCGTGATGAAGCCGACTGCGACGCTTATCAACACCTCCCGCGGACCTGTAGTCAATGAGGCAGACCTCGCGGAGGCTCTCAACAGCGGAAAAATAGCTGCTGCCTACGTGGACGTGCTCGAAAAGGAGCCGATGTCGCCCGACACTCCGCTGAAGGGCGCGAAGAACCTGACCATCACGCCTCACACGGCGTGGGCGGCATACGAGACGAGACGCCGCCTTGTGGACATAGTCTGCGCGAATATCCGTGCATGGCAGAGCGGAGCTCCCACCAACAAAGTCAACTGAAAGAAGCATTTTTATGAGAAATATATCGGAAAAGAAGAGGGTCGTGATAAAGCTCGGCACCTCCACCCTTGCCCACAAGACGGGCAAGCTCAATATCCGCCGAATGACGAACCTCGTCCGCGTGATATCCGACCTCCACAACGCGGGACGTGAGATAATCATGGTCTCGTCGGGAGCTGTAGGGCTCGGAGCAGGCAAGCTCGGGCTCCCCGAGAAGCCGAAGCAGACCAACATCAAGCAGGCGGTAGCGGCTATCGGACAGTGCGAGCTGATGCACGTATACGACGATATGTTCGCGAAATACAGCGTAACGGTGGCGCAGATACTGCTCACCAAGGCGATAATCGACAACCCCAACCACTGTCAGAACTTCAAGACGGCGGTAGAGACGCTCGTGGGAATGGGCGTTATCCCGATAGTGAACGAGAACGACACCATCGCCATTGACGAGCTGGAGCTCGAAATCGGCGAGAACGACTCCCTTTCCGCCCTCGTTGCGGAGCTCTCGGGAGCAGACCTCCTGCTGATACTCTCGGACATCGACGGTCTCTACACCGACGACCCACGCACGAATCCCGACGCCGAGCCGATACACGTCGTAGAGGCTATAACTCCCGAGATAGAGGCAATGGCAGGCGGAGCGGGCACCTCCCTCGGAACGGGCGGAATGTCCACGAAGATAAACGCCGCGAAGATAGCTACCGAGGCGGGCATAGATATGGTCATAATGAACGGCAGAGATCCCGAGAAGCTCTACGACCTCTTCGAGGACGCGGAGATAGGCACGCTGTTCAAGGCAAACAAATAAATTCGGAATTAATGTGTTCGCTTCGCTCACATTATTTAAATCGTCGCGAAGCGACACCGCAATTACGAATTACGAATTACGCATTCCGAATTACACGGAGCTAAAACAATGTAGGGGACGCCGCCCTCGGCGTCCCGTCCGACACGACACAGAGGTGATAATTATGAGTTATACACAGGATTTAGGAATAAAGGCAAAGGCGGCAGAGCCCGTCATAGCGAACGCGGGCACAGCCAAGAAGAACGCGGCACTCGCGGCTATATCGAAGGCTCTTATCGCGAACGCGGCAGAGATAATTGCCGAGAACGCAAAGGACCTCGCGGCGGCTAAGGACAACGGCATATCCGAGGCTATGCAGGACAGACTGCGCCTCGACGAGAGCCGTATCGCGGGCATAGCCAAGGGCGTAGACGAGCTCATCGCGCTCGGCGACCCTATCGGCGAGGTCATCGGCGGAGGCGTTCGCCCGAACGGTCTGCACATCACTAAGACGCGCGTGCCGCTCGGAGTTATCGGCATTATTTACGAATCGCGCCCGAATGTCACCGTTGACGCGGCGGCACTGTGCCTCAAGGCAGGCAATGCGGTCATTCTTAAAGGCGGCAAGGAGGCTATCAACTCCAACATCGTCCTCGGACGCATAATGCGCGAGGCTATCGCGAGCGTGGGACTTCCCGCCGATATCGTACAGGTGGTGGACAACACCTCCCGCGAGACAACGAATGAGCTTATGAGGCTCAACGGCTATGTTGACGTACTTATCCCGAGAGGAAGCGCAAGGCTGATACAGGCAGTAGTCACGACGGCGACCGTCCCCGTTATCGAGACGGGCGCAGGCAACTGCCACGTTTACGTTGACGCCTCTGCTGACATAGAAATGGCTGCAAACATCACCGACAACGCGAAGACACAGCGTCCGTCGGTGTGCAACGCGATAGAGAGCCTGCTCGTCCACAAGGACATCGCGGCGGACTTCCTGCCCGTCATCGCAGAGCGCTTCAAGGCTCACAATGTGAAGATCTACGGCTGCGACAGGACGAGGGAGATACTCGGCGAGGACATAGAGAAGGCTACCGAGACCGAGTACGCCACCGAGTTCAACGACTACATCATCGCGGTGAAGGTCGTGGACAGCATCGACGAGGCTATCGCCCATATAAGAAAGTACAGCACCCGCCACTCCGAGTGCATCGTCACGCGCGACCTTGCGTCGGCGGCTAAGTTCCGCGACGAGGTAGACGCGGCAGCTGTATACGTGAACGCTTCGACCCGCTTCACCGACGGCGGAGAGTTCGGGCTTGGCGCGGAGATAGGCATATCCACGCAGAAGCTCCACGCAAGAGGACCTATGGGACTCACCGAGCTCACAACTGTTAAATATCTGATCGAAGGAAACGGACAGATAAGATAATATGTAACACTTCGGCAGGGGACTGCCGAAACAAACTCAGGAGGGAATCATGGCTATCAGAAAAGACCTTGACGATATGCTGAATAACCTTAAAGCAAACAACGAAGGCAATGCGCCCGCAAAGAAGGCGGAGCCCGCAGTGCCGCCCGTCCACAAGCCCAGCAGTGCGGAGGAGAAGATCAACCATATGTCGGTCGATGACCTGCTCACCACGCTTTCTCACGAGAAGGAAGCGCCTGTGCAGGCGGCACCCGCACCCGAGCCTGTGAAGAAGAAAAGGATAGTTATATCGGGAGACCTTCCCGACTATGAGGCTATCAGGCAGGCGGAGCTCGCGAAGGACCGCGCCGCGGCAGAGCAGAAGAGGCTTGAAGCCGAGAGAATGGCGGCAGCCCGCGAAGCCGAGATAAGACGCGCCGAGGCTGAGAAAAAAGCAGCGGAGGAAGCCGAGCGCCAGCGTCTTGAAGCTGCAAAGAAGGCAGCCGAGGAAGCAGAGCGTCAGCGTCTTGAGGCTGCAAAGAAGGCAGCCGAGGAAGCGGAGCGTCAGCGCCTTGAAGCTGCAAAGAAGGCAGCCGAGGAAGCGGAGCGCCAGCGCCTTGAAGCTGCAAAGAAGGCAGCGGAGGAGGCAGACCGTCAGCGACTTGAAGCCGCAAAGAAGGCAGCCGAGGAGGCAGCAGCGGCAAAGTCGGCGTTCTCGAAGAAGCCCGCAGAGCCTGCTGAAGCTCCCGAAAGCGCTGATAATTCGTACTCATTCGAGGAAGAGATAAACGTCGTGGTATCCTCGCAGACCGAGGACAGCCTCGGCGGAGAGCCCTCGGTAGACGAGCTGATGGCGGCGGCGTTCGCGGCTGTCAAGGCAGAAGCCGAGGAGATAGCGGAGGCTCCCGAGGAGATTCCCGCAGAGGAAGAGCCCGAGACCGATCCTGTCGGCAATATGATAGACACTATCCGCGAGGACGCCGAGAAGAAGCTGTCCGAGCTTGACGAGACGCCCGAGCCCGAGGAGGAAGCTCCCGCAGAGGAGGATGACGCCGCCGAGCCCGAAAGCTCAGGGGAGACAGCCGAGTCCGAAGAGGACGAGGTGTCGGAAGCGAAGAAGCGCTTCGAGGAGATGAAGAAGGCGGACGCAGAGGCAGCAGAGGCTGACGAAGCTGAAAAGCCCAAGGGCAAGATAACCGCCGCGCTCGAAAAGATAATGGACGAGGACCCCGACGAGATAATCGCCGAGAGAAGCGAAAAGGTCGAGGGCGACGATACCGCCGAGCAGGGCGGCAGGCTGAAAAAGCGCCTGTATACGATATTCGGCATCGTGTTCGCGGTGCTCGCGTGCGTTGGACTTATCACAGTCATCGCCACAGCGGGCAGGCTGTTCGGCAAGTTCACATCGGGCGACTCCAAGAAGACGGGCTTTGCCGATGTGGTATACCCCGTAGTCATAATGGACATCGAGTCCTTCGACGAGCCGAGCCAGCTCACCTCCGATCAGGTCATCACAGCGGCTATTTGGTCGATGATAATGTCCGACGGAACGCTCGACCAGTACGAAAAGACCTTTGACGTGGTAAGAGTACCCGCGGTAGATGTCGAGTCCTACGCCGTAAAGCTGTTCGGCGACGACCTCCCCGAGCTCACCCACACGACGGTAGGTCCTGCGGAGTCGAGATTCTACTACAACGAGGAGAAGGAGTCGTACAATATCCCGCTCACCCCCGTAACGTTCACATACTCACCCGAGATAAAGTCCGTTACCAAGAGCGGCAGCGAGTACACGCTCGTGGTTGACTATATCGACGAGCTCCCCGAGTGGCTGCCGAAGACTTCATCGAAGTCGGTGCAGTTCACGCTTGCCGAGACGAGCGAGGGCTACAGGATAAAGGCGATGAAGGTCCTTGCCGAGAACAACAATATATAAAGCAAAACAGCCATAGAGGGTTCTCTATGGCTGTTTCGTGTTTTCACCGAAATATTCGGTGCGGTGGGGCAGTATCTCCTTGCGGGCTTCATCGACCTTGTCGTCGCTCTCGCCTATGGGGATGATACGCGTCATACCGTCCCACGCCGCTGTCGGGCAGCTGTACTCGAACCCCGCATTTTCGGGATCGGGCAGGGGGATGGACTTCTTTCTTCTCATAGCTTTCAGCTCCTTCCGCAGTTATTGTCTGCGGAGCGAGCCGAAATATACATCAGCTCATAACAGCATTTACGATTCCCTGATACAGCGATACGGAGTCGCTCGCGAAGCTGTAGCCGAAGTATTCGGGGTTCTGCACCTGCATCACGATGATGTATGAGCCGTCGTAGCTGCTGTAGTCCGACCACGTCCCCGAGCCGTTGTCGTCGGGCTTTTTCAGCACACCCGTTATGTACAGGAAGTCGCCCTTCCACGTCTCGGCAGTGCCTGTTTTCGCGTAGAACTCGTATCCTGCGGGTACCGCAAGACCGATATTTCCCGCAACTCCGTACATACCCGAGAGCAGATTCGCCCTGTACTCGGCGGGGATACTGCACACCTTCTGATTCGGCTCAGTACCCGACTTCAGGGTCTTGGAGAAGTCGTTGGTATCCACGATATTCGCGATAGTGAACGGCTTTACCATATCGCCGAACACCGCTTCACGACCGAGAGCCGCGAGATACAGCGGACAGGTCAGCACGTAGGACTGCCCGAAGGCTGTCCTTCGCAGGTCGTCGTCGCAGTATATCTCGACATTGTTGTGGAGAGTGCCGAAGTCGCAGTCGATATCTGAGCAGAAATGGAAGATGTCCTCAAGGTCGGCGAGAACGTCGTCCTTGCCTATCTGGTCGAATGCCTTGGCGAAGAAGATATTGCTCGAATTTACGAATGCGGAGTTGAGCGTGCGCTCGTAGACGGGGTATTTCCACGTATCCTCGTGGTCCCAGTTGACGATGGAGACGCCGTCGAACTCCCACGTGCCCTCGTCATAGAGACAGGTGACGCCGTGCTTGTCGGAGATGACCTCGGACATTATCTTGAAGCACGAGCCCGGCTCTGCGTTCTGGAAAGCCTTGTTGCCGTAATCTCCCCACGCGAGGTCCTCCTCGGTGTCGGTGCCGTAATAGAGGTCGGGGTCGTAGGACGGGTAGTTTACCTGTGCCGCGAGCGAGCCGTCGGTGCGCATAACTACAGCCGAGCCGATGAGGTTAGCACCCGCCATATAGTCGTAAATGGCGTTCTGCATATCGGCGTCGAAGGTGAGCTGTACCGTCTGACCCATTTTGACGTCAAGCGGCGAGGGATTCTCGGTGCGGAGGATATCGTCGAAGGTGAGGTCGAGCCCCTCGGACATCTCATTGAGCACGTTCGCGAACGCCACCTTATTTGCGTCGTTCGTCATACGGACTTCCTTGCCCGTCCCCGATTCGTCCATGACGCTGTACATCAGGATAGTCCCGTTGATGTCGATGAGGTCGCCGCGCATAATGTCGGAGCTGCTCTTTCCCGCGGAGGTCGCCGCCTCCGTGGTGACTGTTCCCTCGGCAGAAGTTGTAGCAGCGGTAGTGTTCGGAGCTATCGCCGCAACGGTATCCTCAGTGCCCGCACGCTCGACCACAGTCCCGCACGAGCTCACCGCCGCGAGCAGTACCGCTGCCGAAACTGCGGACAGCATAATCTTTTTCCTGTTCATTTCATTTCACCCTTTATCATGAATTTGCTTTTTATTCAAGCGGCACGGAGTTGAAGCGGATGTTCATATCCACATCGCCCGCAATGCCGTCAATGCGCCCGTAGGCGCTCGCCTGCCATAACGCGAACAGCCCATCATAGTCCGTCTCGTCAACATAGTGCGCGAGCCATACGGGGTGGTTGCCGTCGTTCTCCCAGAAGTTGTTGAGGAAGTTCTTGCTGCTGTAGAGCATAGCCGAGTAGCCGTGCTTTTTGCACTCGTCCGCGAAGGCTTCAAAAACGTTGTTGAGGTCGCGGATATTCATACCGTACTCCTGAAACGAAGCCCACTCCTCCCAGTCGAAGGCTATCGGGTAGTCGAGCTCCCTGCCGTCGAGCTGGTCGATGACCCAGCGAGCGTGCTCGCGGGCGCCCTCCTCGGTGTTGTCGGCGGAGTAGAAGTACACTCCCACGTCGAGCCCCGCCGCGGACGCGTTTTCCATATTCTGCCTGTAGTAGTCGTCCATTTCGGGCTCGCCGTTATAGTAGTAGCCCATACGCATGAGCACGAACTCGCAGCCCTCATTCTTCACGGCTTCGTAGTCAACATCGGTCTGCCACGCGGACACGTCAATGCCGAAGCTTACGTCGTCGAGGTAGCTGTAGTAGTCGATGAAGTCGGAGTAGGCGACGCGCTCGTTGTTGTCCTCGGGACGAGGTATCTCGTTGAGAATAAGCACGGTGAGGTCAAAGTCTGTGGAGTTTCCCGAGCTGTCGGTGACGGTGACCGTAAGGTCAGCCCTGCCCGACTCCGAGGTGTCCACCTCTCCCGAATAGGTGACGGCGGGAGCACGGTCGTAGTTATCGACGTAGCCGATGATACTGTCGATGTTGAAGGGCTCGCCGACCTTGGCATACGGATTCCAGCCCGAGTTGAGAAGGAGCGGGGGAGTGGTATCAACGACGCTGTACGTTATCTCCTTTTCGTACTCATTCCCCTCGTACTCGAAGGTGACCTTAGCCTTTTTCTCGCCGAGCTCGTCGGTGTCGATGAGGTCGGCGGGAGCCGTGAGCCTGACGTTGTTGTCGGTGATGAGCTCCGCGACGGTCGTTTTCGAGTAGACCTCCACCTCCGCAACGGATTCGAGTATCACGCCCGCGGGTATATCGGTGCTTATCTTTTTGGTGGTAGTGACTGTGGTAGTCACGGTGGTTGCGGCAGTTGTCTGAGCCGTGGTGGTCGCGGTGGTGATTGTCGTGGTTGGTTCTTTTTCCGTCCCTGCGCTGTGACCGCAGCCCGTCAGCAGCAGAGCCGCCGCCGCGACAGCTGTAAGTGTGTATTTTTTCATATTGTCTCCATTTGTATAAATTTGAGCCGTTAGCTTTTAGCCTTTAGCCGTTAGCTCGCGGTATTGCCTTCGGCAATGATATTTAAAAATATGATCGCAGTGAACACCGATAGCTAATGGATTACGGCTAACGGCTGATAGCTTACTTTTTCAGCAGCCTCTCCGTCATAACGCGGCGGCAGTCGAGCTCAAGCTTATCGTCGAGCGGCGTCAGCTCCGCGTGTGAGCCGTTCTTCCTGTCGAGGCAGTAGCCTATGATATAGTCCGAGAGCTCGGGGTTCTTCGACAGGCACGGACCGTGCATATAGGTCGCGATGACATTCTTCTCGAAGTAGCCCTCGTACTGACTTTTCGAGCAGTTGCCGTTTCCGCAGAGCACCTCACCGAGCGGCGTTTTCACGTCCTGCGTCTGACCGCCGTGATTCTCGAAGCCGACCACGTCCACGGTAGCGCCCGTGAAGGTGGTGCGTATCACGACGTTGCCGATACAGCGCTTCTTGCGGCTTGACGGGGCAACGGTGTAGTAGTCAAACAGTCCCAGTCCCGCTATCTCGTTGCCGTCGGCGTCGCGGTAGTATTTGCCCATGAGCTGGTAGCCTCCGCAGATGAGGAACAGGAAGGTCCCTTTCTCGTAGGCGGCTTTGATGCCGTCTTTGCATTTGAGCAGGTCGGCGGAGATGTGCTGCTGTTCAAGGTCAGCGCCGCCGCCGATGTAGATGATGTCATAGCTGCTGAAATCGGGCATAGCCGAGTCTATGGAATACTTGTCGATAACGCAGCTTATGCCGCGCTTTCCGCAGCGGTACTTTATTATTTCCATATTGCCGCCGTCGCCGTAGAGGTCAAGCATATCCGCGTACATATGGAGGATTCTTATCTCACTCATCGCACTTACCTCCGTTGCTCGAAATATAGCGCTTCAGCGCGGCACGCGTTGGCTGGACAGCGGTGTAGTTCGCGATGACGAACTTTCGTCCCTCAGTCTTGGCGAGCTCCGCCACAGCCTCGTCGAGGTCGGGGCGCACGACGATATTCGCAGGGTCATAGCCCGAGCACTTTATGCGCACGGCGATGTCGTAGGCACGCGTGCCCGATGTAACAACGCGGGTGACGCGCTCGAAAATGCTGAAATTTATGTCCCATATCCACGACACATCAAGACCGTCCGCGACATTGTCATTGAGCACGAAGAGGAGCTCCTTCTCGCCCTTCATCTCGTTCATCACGCGGAGGGTCATATTTGCTCCGACGGGATTTTTCGCGAGGTTGAGGGTAGTGAGCCTGTCGCCGAGAATAAACGTCTCCATACGTCCGTTGTTGACGGTGTAGTTGTTGATGACATTCTCGGTGACGCCCTGTTCTATGCCGTAGAGCTTCGCCACTGCCGCGACAGCAGTCATATTGTAGACGTTGTAGATACTGTTGAGCTTGGGCGAGTATTCGTGCCCGTCAACGGTAAACACGGGCTTTTCGAGGTCAATGCCGCATGCGGTGACATAGGGTTCGTAATTGCCGAAGCCGCACTTGGGACAGGCAAATCTGCCAATGTGCGAATACTGGTAGAACTCGTACACGAGCGCCTCTCCGCAGAACGGGCAGAACCTGCCCTCTGACGCCTCGAATATCTTCTCGGTCGCGAATGCGTACCTGTCCGCGCGGAAGTATCTGATATTTTTGCTGTCGGGATTCGCCTTGCCGAGACGAGCGGTATTGGGGTCGTCGCCGTTGAGTATGAGGTTGCCGTCAAAGGTCTTGCAGAAGCCGTTTATCTTCTGAATGAGCGTTTCCATCTCGCCGTTGCGGTCGAGCTGGTCGCGGAAGAAATCGAGCACCACGAGGGTTTCCAGCTTCAGCTGCGAGTACACTACGGGGACGTGGCTCTCGTCCGTTTCGAGAATGAGGTAGTCTGCGTTGACCTTGCCCGAGCCGTCGCAGTGGCGGAGCAGGAGGGAGCAGATACCCGTGTCGAGGTTGTTGCCCTCCTTGTTGATGATTATCTTCCTGCCGCTCTGCTCGAAGAGCTGAGCCACGCAGTTGGTGACGGAGGTCTTGCCGTTGGTGCCCGTAATGGCGATTATCGGGCAGTCCACCTTAAACATCTTGCAGCATTTTCCGCTTGTGAGGTGCCACAGCACGATTCCGGGGAGGTTGCCCGCATTGCGCCCGAGAAGGCGCAGTATGCCGACGATAATTTTACCAATGAGTATGAGAAGTCTGTTCAATTTATCGCTTCTTTCGTTGTGATAGCCGCTGTAGGGGCGGATGCCCACATCCGCCCGAAAAACGGCATAGATTTGACGGGGCGATGAAGGCATCGCCCCCTGCATTTATTCCGTATAGCTTATCCTTCCGTCTTCGGAGAACTCCACGAATCCGCGCTTTTTCGCCTCGCGTATGCCGAGGGAAACAGCAGTTTCTATGGTGGGAGTGACCCTCGTGAAGCCGAATAGGTGAGCTGTCTCGCGGATAAGATCCTCGCGGAGCATAGCTATCTGCTCGGACATAATGAGCTTGATACCCGCGGCTATCTCCTCGGGAGCTACCTCGTCGAGCGTGCGCCTGTCCTCATCGGAGCAGTTCGCGCGGCAGATATCGTAGCTTGCAGGAGTCTGGTCGGGCAGCCACAGGAAGTCGTTCTCGCCCGCCTTGGTGACAACAGCGCCGCACTTCTCTATCGCGGAGTCTGCAGTCGCCTTGGTATTGGGAGTAGTCCTCGCCACGCTGAAGCAGGCGAACAGCTTCTTCGTGAGAGCCGTCCTGCTTACGGGAGCCTCAGCCGCGAGGATATCCTTGACGCACTTGATTATCTTTACCTCGCCCATCTCGTTGAAAGCCTCGCTCTTGCCGTATTCCTTCACCTTGAAGGGCTTGTATGTGTCACATCTCTCGGCGAGCGGGCTTACCTCCTCGGTCTCGAAAACAAGCTCCTGCTTCTGCGGCTTCGGTTCGTCCTTTGCGGGCTCGGGAGGCGCATTCCTGCGCTCGATTATCGCGGCTATCTCGTCCTCTATCTTCTTGATGACCTTGTCCTTGTTGTCAAGCCAGTCGAGGATATAGACGTTCATCGTGTTCCAGCCGAGACCGCGAAGCACGGACGACTGCGAGAGGTGTCTGTCCTTGGCGGTTCCGTTTAAGTAGTTGGACTTGGTGCCGCAGTTTATGCCGAGTATGTACTTCGTGGTATCCTCGGGGTCGGCTACAGCCACGTCGATCTTGAAGTCGGAGCAGCCGACCGCAGTATTTGCGGTGAATCCGTGCTTGCGGAGCTCGTCCGCGAGCACGCCGCTGAAGTCGGCAGTCTTTGCGGAGGTGTTGCCTCTTACGGCGAGAGCACTCCTGCCCTTAGCCGCAAATTCGAGGAAGCCCTTGAGTCCCTCCACGCCGTCGGAGCGTGTGCGCGAGAGGTCTATCATATCGGGAGTGATGACGGAGAACACTATCATCTGGCACTTCGAGCGCGATATCGCGACATTGAGACGTCTCCAGCCGCCGTCGCGGTTGAGGGGACCGAAGTTCATGCTGACCTTGCCCTCCTTGTCGGGACCGTAGCCGATAGAGAACATTATGACGTCGCGCTCGTCGCCCTGTACGTTTTCGAGGTTCTTGATTATGATGGGCTCGTACTGCTCATTCGCCCACTGCTCGAGCTCGGGACGCTCTCTGTAGGCGTCCATCAGCATATCGTCTATGAGGTTCTGCTGGGGCTGGCTGAAGGTAACTACGCCGATACTCTGCTTACGCAGCTTCGGGTCTTCGAGCCTGCGGGATATCTCGTCCACGATAGCCTTAGCCTCGGCTTTGTTTGTACGTGTGGAGCTCTTGTCGTAGAAGCCCTCGACGTGCACCCAGCTGACCTCGGAAATCTGGTCGTCGGGCGACGGGAAGGTGAAGAGCTTGTTGTCGTAATACTTGGCGTTGCTGTAGGCGATGAGGCTCTCATGCTGCGAGCGGTAGTGCCAGAGCAGGTGCTCCTGCGGCATCGAGAGTGCGAGACAGTCGTCGAGCACGCTTTCGAGGTCTTCCTTCTCGTAGTTCTCCTCGTCCACCTGATTGGAGGAGAAGAAGCTGGTAGGCGGGAGCTGCTTGGGGTCGCCGACGACGATGACGTTCTCGCCGCGCGCGATAGCACCGACAGCCTCGCAGGTCGGGAGCTGTGAAGCCTCGTCGAAGATAACGAGGTCGAACTTCGGGTATGACGGGTCGATATACTGAGCAACGGATATCGGGCTCATCAGCATAACGGGACACATTCTCCTCAGGAGATTGGGAATGCTGTCGAAGAGCTTGCGTATGGACATCATACGTCCGTTGCTCTTTATCGCCTTCTGGAGTATGCCTATCTCTGAGCTTGCCGCCGACTGTCCCGCTGCGGGTATCTTCGCGGACAGCTCCGCCACGAGCTCGTTTATTGTCAGTGTCGAGAACTTGTCGAGCACCTCGCCGTACTTGCGTATCGTCTCCTCAAAGAGCGTCCCTTGGAACTTCGCGAGTACAGGCGTCGAGGAGATAACAGAGGTCACCACAGCGCGGCAGAGGTCGCAGTCGAAGCCGCCGAGCAGCTCGTTCGGACGCACCTTGCCCGCGAGGAAGTTGTCGGCGACGTTGCCGATACCGAGGCTCGTGAGCTCGTTGCATATCGTGACGATACCCGTCCACTCCTTGAGCTGCGGGAGCGCGCCGATAACGCTGTCAGCCTGAGCCGAAGCGTGTGCAGACCAGTCATCCTCGCCGCTGAGGTCGGGCGTGAGCGCGAATTCGCTACCGAGCGCGGAAACCTCCGCACCGAGCCTTGCATAGTCCGCGGACAGCTTGTCAGCCGCCGCCTTTGAAGCCGTCTTTGCGGTCGGGTCGCCGTAGCCCGTCACGAGCGTCTGCGCGAGCATCGACTTCTCCTCTGTATTCAGCGGAGCCGCTGCCAGTCCGCCGCGGAGCTTATCCGACAGCGCAACTGCCTTTTCTATCATATCCCAGTCGGAGCTCTCGCCCTGCCACAGAGCGCCGAATACCGCCGTGAGGTCGGGCTGCGCGTTTACAACTTCATTGCTGAGCGCACCGAGCTGATTGAGCTTGGCGTAGTGTCCCTCTATGTTCTGCTTTGTAACGGTCGCCGGCGATTTAGCGTGCGCCGCGAGCTCCTTTACGAGCTTGTTCGTACCGAAGAGCTTGGGCAGGAACCACTTGCTCTGCGCGGTCTTCCAGTTGACGAGAGCGCCGCTCGCGTCGTATGCGAGGACGGACGGCTCGAACTGACCGAGCACCTCTGCTTTGAGGGCGCGCTGCTGACGTCCCGAAGCGATGAGCTTTCCTGCCGATTCGCGGCGGAGCTCCCAGTCGCTTCCCGTGAGTATCTGCGGGAGGATATAGCCCTCGGAGCAAGCCTCTGTGATGAGGTCTGCGGCAGCCCTGCACTGCTCGTAGCTGAGACCTTCCGAGCCCACAGCCGCACAGAGCTCGCCATTGTGAGCTCCCGCCGCCGCAAGTGCGGACTTGAACTCGCCGAGCCTGCTTTCAAGCCTTCCGCGCGTATCGGGAGTGCAGTCTGTGAGACGGCAGCAGGTGAGGGGAGTAGCGGTGACGTCGCCGAATTCCCTGCCTGCCGCGGCAAGGCGTTCGAGCTCGCTGCGCCACTTCGTATAGGTTTCGGCGTTCATCGCGTCTATCTGCGTCTGCGTGAAGCTGAACTTTCCGCCGTATGGCTTGAACTGCTCGTACTTCACCGCCGCGTCGTACAGCGACATACCGCACGGGCGCACCTTGTGTATCTCAGACATCGTGTCGTTGAGCTCGGCGCGGAGCTCCGATATCTTCTGTGCTTGAGCCTCGAACTCGGCGGGAATTTTCACTCTGCCGACGTTGAGGGTGTCCTCGAGCTGTTTTAGCACGGCACGCTTCTGAGCCTTGTTCGAGTGGAGCTCGAGGCAGAACGGTCCGAGACCTATCTTGTTCAGACGCTTCTCCACGACCTCCAGAGCCGCCATTTTCTCGGCGACGAAGAGGACGGTCTTGCCGTGGTGGAGGGCGTTGGCTATCATATTTGTTATCGTCTGCGACTTGCCTGTTCCCGGAGGTCCGTGCAGAACGAAGCTCTTGCCCGCGTTTGCAGCGTATACAGCCGCCAGCTGTGACGAGTCTGCGGCAACGGGCACGGCGAGGTCTGCGGGAGCGACCTTGTTGTCGAGCTCAAGCGGCGTCATCGAGATGTCGCCCTCCTCCCACTCGGTCTTACCCGAGATGAGGCTTGCCACGACCTTGTTCTCGGCGAGCTCGTCGGCGCGGTTGCGGATATCGTTCCACATAATGAAGCGGTTGAATGAAAACTGCCCGATGAAGGCGTACTCCTCGATATCCCAGCGCGAGCGCGCCATTATGCCCTGACGTATGGTGCTGAAAATGAGCGGCAGGTCAACGCCGTTCTCGTCCATGGGCACGGGGTCGAGCCCCTTTATGTCGATGCCGAAGAACTGTCTGAGCATTTCGAGCGCAGTGATGTTGACCTGCGTTTCTTCGTCGCGCACTCTTATGGAGTAGGACTTATCCTGCACCTTGCGGTTGATGTCGATAGGCACGAGCACCAGCGGAGCATACCTCGCCTTCTCGCTCTTGTCGGTCTCGAACCAGCGCAGGAAGCCGAGCGCGAGATATATCGTATTAGCGCCGTTTTCCTCAATGCTGACCTTCGCCTGTCTGTGGAGCTTCTTCATTATCTTGTCGAGCTCGCTCTCGCTGATGAAGGTGCGCAGACGGCGGCTCTTGAACTCGGATTCAGCAACGGCTTCTATCTGGGTCTTGTCGTTTTCAGTCTCGAAGATCTTGCTGTCAGCCATTTGGAACGACATATCGTTCGGCACGGCGCAGACCTTGAACTCCTCGCCCGTGGAGATGACGTCCTCAAGCTGACCGAGGTCGCTCATCATCACCTGTACGTTCATAGTGGACGGGCGGAAGTTGAGCAGGCTATTGCGGAGGCTGAGGTCGAGGAGCTTGCGCTCCCACACCATCTGCTTGGTGACCTCGCGCGGCTCGCCGTCCTGCGGGATATCGCCGATAATGTCCATTTCAGAGGGAGCTGAGGTGATATCGCTGCGCTTGCGCTCGCCGTAGTCAACGGCTTTGAAGGTGCCGTTCTCGCATACACGCGCAGGCATGGGACGGATACCGCCTGCTCTCGTGCGGGTGACATCTATGGCGAAATTGAAGTCGTCGAAGGATTCAAGGTGGGCGGCAGCGTGAGTCTCAGCCGCATCAAAATCAACGCCCTTGCCAGCGGTGAAGTCGGTGCACTCGACCACGCTCATCGCGTTGACGCCCTTGGCGATACGCTTGGAAATGGCGGAAACGTCGTACTGTAAGCAGTCGGAGAAGGTCTCGTTTATGAGCCAGCAGCCTGCGAAGGCATGACCCTTGACGATGAACAGCAGCGGATTGAGGTCAATGGCTTCGAGGCACGCGCAGTAGAGCACCGCGAGGTCGATGCAGGTACCGCTCTTGCCCGTGAGTACGTCCTCGGGCAGGCGGACGCGCTGGGCTGTCTCGTAGCTCGCGGGCGGAGCCGTATAGGCGATGTTCTGCTCCTGCAAGGCGGCATATATCGCGCCCATCTGCATTTTCACGATGTTGGGGTTGCGGTCCTGATAGCCCGTGAACGAGGGCGAGCCGCTCCACTTCTGCATATATTTGCCCGCCTCGGCGACTATCTCCTTCACCTTGGGGTGGTTGGGCGTGATGAAAGCGCCTATCATTTCGGGCATGAAGAGCACGCCCGTCCACTGGTCGTAGGCGAGGAGCTCGATGGTATTCACCTGCGAGGCGATGACCTCGTCACCCTTTACGGCTTCGACGGTCACGCTGCCGACCATTTTCTCGGTAAGGCTGAACAGGTAGTCGGCGTTGAGGACAATGTTCACGGGAGCTATCTCCGCGGGACGCGAGGGCAAAAGGTCGGTCGGGAGCGACTCGAACGGCTTCGCGAACTCGGGCTCGAAGCTTATCCTCAGCTTCACGGAGGGGATAGTCTCGTCGGTGTTGTTGGTGAGGGTGATATTGCGGAAAACGGGCACATAATTCTGCTGCATAGCAAAATTGATCTGCTTGGTCATACTTCCGCCGAAGGTGATGATGTTGTCCATATCAAGCTCCGTTCCGCCCGAAAGGGCTGAATTTTTCATATACTTTATTATTATAGCATATATCGACACATATTACAATATAATTATGAAAAAATTTTCACATTCAATTGTAGGGGGCGACGTTCCGCCGCCCGTCCGGTTGTTCAGTTTGAACTCCGCCTCGGATTTATTGACTTTTGGGACGGATTATGATAAGATAGATTTAAGAATATGCGCGGAGCCGACACGGCGCGTGCGGAGGAGTGGAAAGAATGAGAAAAGGCAGGATAATGGCGGCTGTGATGGCGGCTGCGATGGTGTGCGGAGCAGCCGCGCCGTTCACGGCAGAGCGTTCGGGCTGCGTTATCACCGCGAGTGCGTTAGATTACGCCGAGGTCGTTGAGGGAGATTTGACTTTTAATGTTTATTCTGATTATGCTGTTTTGGTTCATTGCGATGAAAGCATTGCTGGAAACATAAATGTTCCAAGCAGTATAAATGGAGTAACTGTAACTTGTATTGAAGGTGAGGCTTTTGAGAAATGTGAAAAACTTGAATCTGTGGTAATTCCTAATTCTATTATTGATATTGGAGAACGCGCATTTAATGGCTGTATAAGCCTTAAAAGCATTAATATTCCTAATGGGGTCAGCACCATGCGTAGAGCTGTTTTTCATGATTGCGAGCAATTAGAGGAAGTAGCATTTCCAGATTCGGTTGAAACGATTGAGCCGCTTGCTTTTGGAAACTGTCGCTCTCTAAAGACAGTTAGTATCACAAAAAATATTAAAGAGATATCAAGTACAGCTTTTTTAACAGAAACAGTTGGTCATTGGTTTTTTGTTGGCGGAAAAACTGGACAAAGGGAACGTGGAATAGAGAGTATTACTGTATCAGAAGACAACCATTACTTTTCAAGTATAGATGGGGTGTTGTTTAACAAAGACAAAACCTTGTTGATATGCTATCCTTTTGGAAAAAACTGTGAATCGAATACATACAGTATCCCCAATGGTGTTGTCGAGATAGGCGATTATGCATTTTTTGAAAACCAAAATATTGATAAAATAGTTTTTTCAAACACGGTTGAAATAATTGGCAAAGAAGCATTTTATGCGTGTTATTTCTTGAAAGAGTGCGAATTATCTTCAAACTTAAAGCTCATAAAAAACGCATCATTTAGCTGTACATCCGATTTAGAAAGAATAACTCTACCCAAAAGTCTTGAAAAAATAGGTAGCGGTGCTTTTTATTATACGGGATTATGTGAGATTACGATATTGAATCCTGATTGTGATATTTATGGTGGAAAGGAGACATACACTTGTAGAGAAGAAGTCGAAAAAGAGTGTATTCGTGGATATGTTAGTTCAACAGCACAGGCTTACGCTGAAAAATACGGATACAGGTTTGAAGCACTTGACGGTGAACCTCCTAAAACCGTTTCGTTCGGCGACCCCAACTGCGACGGCAAGGTCGATTCCAAGGACGCCTCGTTCATTCTTGCTGAATACTCGAAGCTGTCCACCGGTGCGGAGACAGAGCCGCTCCCGACAGAGATAAAAAACGCCGCCGATGTCAACGCCGACGGTATGCTCGACGCGAAGGACGCGTCCGCGATACTGGGTTACTACTCGTACATCTCAACGGGTGGAAGCGGCGATATATCGGAATATATGAGTAAAAACTGAGACAAGAGGTGCACTATGGAACAGAAAAAGATAGAGCGCATAAACGAGCTTGCGAGGAAGTCGAAGGCTGAGGGACTTACCGAGGCTGAAAAGGCGGAGCAGACGGAGCTCCGCAACGAGTACCGCGCGTCGGTGACGGGCAACCTCCGCGCACAGCTCGAGCACACGTACATAATGACTCCCGACGGGAAGAAGCGCAAGGTCGGAGGAGGCAAGAGAAGATGACGGACAAGGAGCTATTCAGCGCGGCGGTGAAGGCTGCCGCGAAGTCATACAGCCCGTATTCGCATTTCCGCGTGGGAGCGGCACTTATGACGGCTGACGGGCGCATATTCACGGGCTGCAACATTGAGAACGCGTCGTATTCGCTGACAAACTGCGCCGAGCGCACCGCCGTGTTCAAGGCTGTATCGGAGGGCGTTACGCAGTTCAAGGCTATCGCGATAGCGGGGAGCTCCACGCGCGATTTCACGAAGCCGTGTCCGCCGTGCGGAGCGTGCCTGCAGGTGCTGAGCGAGTTCTGCGGCGACGACCTCGTGGTGATACTGTCGAACGGGTGGTTCAAGCTGTCGGACTTCCTGCCGATGCGATTCACGCTGTAAAATAAACAGACAGGGCGGATGATATCCGCCCCTACAGGCAATTGATTTGCGGGACGTCGAGGACGCCGTCCCCTACACATATTTGATGATACCCAAAGGTGGATATATGGACTTAAAACAAAAAATCGAGAAGCACCTTCTTGAGGTGCAGAAGCCCTCGCGCTACATCGGCGGCGAGGTCGGGAGCGTGATAAAGGACAAGTCGAAGGTGGACGTCCGCTTCGCTTTCTGCTTCCCCGACACGTATGACATCGGAATGTCGCACCTCGGAATGAAGATACTTTACTCGCTGACGAACGCACGCGAGAACTACTGGTGCGAGCGCTGCTTTGCGCCGTCTGAGGACTTCGAGGCTATAATGCGCGAGAACGATATACCGCTCTACGCGCTTGAATCCCTCGACCCGATACGCGATTTCGACTTCGTAGGCTTCACATTGCAGTACGAGCTCTCGTACTCGAACATACTGAATATGCTCGACCTCGCGGGGATACCGATATTCGCTAAGGACAGGACACCCGAGCTGCGTCAGATAGTCATGGCGGGAGGTCCCTGCGTGTGCAATCCCGAGCCGCTTGCCGACTTCTTCGATCTGTTCGTGCTCGGTGAGGGCGAGGAGGTAAACCTCGAGCTCATCGACCTCTACCACAGAATGAAGCAGGAGGGCGCGACGAGGCTCGAATTCCTGCGCGCCGCCGCACAGATAGAGGGCGTGTACGTGCCGCGCTTCTACCACTTCGTCTACAAGGAGGACGGCACGATAGACCGCCTCGACGTTGACGAGGGCATACCGGCCACCGTCCGCAAGCGCATAATCCGCGACTACGACAAGGTCTACTACCCCGACAACTTCGTCGTGCCCTTCACGGAGATAGTCCACGACCGCGTTTCCGTGGAGGTGCTGCGCGGCTGCATACGCGGCTGCCGCTTCTGTCAGGCGGGCTTCATATATCGTCCCTTCCGCGAGAAGACGGCGGACACCATATTCGCGCAGACCAAGGCTCTGTGCGAGAACACGGGCTACGACGAGGTATCGCTCGCGTCGCTGAGCACGAGCGACCACGGCGACATCGACAATATGCTCACGAAGCTGATAGACTACACCGCGGGCGAGCGTATCAACCTCTCGCTGCCGTCGCTGAGAGTGGACAACTTCTCGGAGTCCCTGCTCAACAAGATAAAGAAGGTGCGCAAGAGCGGACTTACCTTCGCGGCAGAGGGCGGCACACAGCGCCTCCGCGACGTCATAAACAAGAATGTCTCCGAGGAGGAGATAATGAACACCTGTTGTATCGCGTTTGAGGGCGGCTACAGCAGTGTGAAGCTCTACTTTATGATGGGACTTCCCACCGAGACGGACGAGGACATCGTCGGCATAGCGGAGCTCGCCCAGCGCATTGTTGACCTCTTTTACAGCATAGAGGACAGACCGCGCGGCAAGGGGGGCGTGCAGGTGTCGGTGAGCTGCGCCACCTTCGTACCGAAGCCGTTCACGCCGTTCGAGTTCGAGCCGCAGGACACCCGTGAAATGGTCGAGCACAAGCAGAAGCTGCTGCTGGGCTCGACGAAGAGCAAGAAGATAAAGATAAGCTACCACGACCCGAACGTGAGTATGCTCGAGGTCATACTGGCGAAGGGCGACAGAAGGCTGTGTCCCGCGATATACGCGGCGTGGAGGAAGGGCTGCAAGTTCGACAGCTGGGAGGAATATTTCAAGCCCGACCTGTGGCTGGAGGCGTTCGCGGACTGCGGCATAGACCCGTCCTTCTACGCGAACCGCCGCTTTGAATATGACGAGATACTGCCGTGGGATCACCTCGACTACCTTGTGGACAAGGCGTTCCTCGTCCGCGAGAACAAGACCGCGCACGAGTCGAAGACGACTCCGAACTGTCGCCAGAGGTGCTCGGGCTGCGGAGTGAACAAGAAAGTGGGGAGGGAATGCTTTGCAAAGAGTAAGAGCAACGTTTGAGAAAAAAGGGCGCGCGAAGTACATCTCCCACCTCGACCTGAACCGCTGTATGCTGCGGACCTTCAGGCGCTCGCGGATACCGATATGGTACACCGAGGGCTTCAACCCGCACCCTTACTACAGCTTCGCGCTGGCGCTGTCGCTGGGCTTCGAGAGCAGCTGCGAGATACTGGACTTCAACATCACCGACGACGAGATGCCGATGGAGGCGATACGTGACGCTCTCAACGCCGTAATGCCCGAGGGTATGCGGATAGTGAAGGTCGCGGAGCAGAAGCAGAAGATAACGGCGATAGCGAAGGCGGAGTATGCCTTCTCGCTCGTCACGGACGACTCCGCGGGACTGTACGCGGCGGCGCAGACGCTTCTTGCACAGCCCGAGATACTCATCGAGAAGAAGACGAAAAAGGGCATAAAGACGGTCGATATCAAGCCCGATACCGAGGTGCTGACCTGCGCGGATACGGGCAGCTCGGTGGACATTACGATGTACCTCCCCGCAGGTACGCAGACCAACTACAACCCGACGCTCTTCATCGAAGCCCTCAGACAGACTACCGACCTGCCCTTCGAGGTGCGCGATATCCGACGGACAGCCATTCTCTGCGCAGACAACACGGTCTTTGAATAGGCGGGCACATTCAATTACGCATCAGACAAATTGAAAGGAGATAAATATGGATATTTTCAAAAAGGACATCGACGGCGGCAAGGCGTTCGACTGGGGACGCACCTCGTCGGACTACGCCAAATACCGCGATATCTACCCGCCGATATTCTTCGAGAAGGTCGCAGACTGCGAACTGTGCGTGAAGGGACAGAAAGTTCTCGACCTCGGCACGGGCACGGGCGTAGTACCGCGCAGTATGTACCGTTTCGGAGCGGAGTGGGTCGGCTCGGACATCTCAGAGAATCAGATAGCACAGGCGAAAATGCTCGCCGAGCGCTCGGATATGGACATCAGATTCGTCGTTTCGGCGGCGGAGGAGCTTGACTTCCCCGACGGCACATTCGACGTGATAACGGCGTGCCAGTGCTTCTTCTACTTCGACTACGACGTTGTGATACCGAAGCTTGCCCGCCTGCTCAAGGACGGCGGCAGGCTGGTCATACTGTTTATGGCGTGGGTGCCTGCGGACGACGCGCTTGCGAGGGCGAGCGAGGAGCTCGTGCTAAAGCACAATCCTAATTGGACAGGCGGCGGCTACGAGCGCAAGTCCGTGTATATCCCCGAAATAGCGAACAAATACTTCGAGGTTGAGCACGCCGAGGACTATGACCTGCCCGTGCATTTTACGCGTGAGAGCTGGAACGGCAGAATGAAGGCGTGCCGAGGAGTTGCGGCGTCGCTCACGCCCGAGGAGACGGCGGCGTGGGAGCGCGAGCATATGGAAATGCTCGAAAAGACAGCTCCCGCGGAGTTTGATATCCTCCACCACGCGGCAATGGCGGTGCTAAAGAAGAAATAAAGCCTACTGCGCGGGGGCATCTTCCGCCCCTAACACGCTACTGCGCGAAACCGAAAGTTTTGCTCAAGCCTTTTCAAAGGCTTGCGGATTCCAAAGGCAGAGCCTTTGGTCGCCGTTCACAGTTTTTAAAGAACGGCGAAACAAAACGAAGGCGCTCCGCAAGGGGTGAATCTGAAAACAGCCCAGTGAGCTGTTTTCAGAGAGGGGACGCCCTGCAAGTGAGGGCGTCCCCTTCTGCCGTTCCGAAATCGCTTGCTTGCGGAGTTATCTCCGCACGAGATTGCAATGCCGTTTTGAGACGAGAAATTCGTAAGGCACGGGACGCCGAGGGCGGCGTCCCCTACATTCGGTTGCCGTGAGTTTGTCGGTATAATGGCGGGCGGCGGAACGCTGCCCCTACTGGACATATCGGCAGCGTTCGCGCCGCAGAACAATCGTCAAAACAATTATTTTTCTATTTCTTTAAAAAAAGGCTTGCATTTCCTGCAAAGATGTGATATAATATCAGAGCATTTAAAATTCCGTCCGTATATCTCACATACGGTCGAGGGTTAATGCCGAAAGACATTAAATCGGATAGTCCGCTGCCCGATACCTGCTTATGCAGAGGGTCACGCAAGTGATCTGTGTGGAGCTCCACACCTTATATACATTTTCCCGTACAGCGAGGAATGCTGATCCCGATGTGCGGAACGGGTATGAATGTTCGGAAATTTTAGGAGGAAATTACAATGGATGCACTCAAAATGATCAGCGAATCAAGCCTTAAGAAGGAGAACGTTCCTGCTTTCAACATCGGTGACACCGTAAAGGTCCACGTAAGAATCCAGGAAGGCGACAAGAGCCGTATACAGGTATTCGAGGGTACAGTTATCGCCAAGAAGCACGGCGGCATCAGCGAGACCTTCACTGTAAGACGTGTTGCACACGGCTGCGGTATCGAGAGAGTTTTCCCTCTCCACTCACCTGTTGTTGACAAGGTAGAGATCGTAAGAAGCGGTAAAGTCCGCAGAGCTAAGCTCTACTACCTCAGAGACAGAGTTGGTAAGGCTGCAAAGGTCAAGGAACAGATCCGCTAAAAGCGGAAGAGACCGTATCTGCCGGCAGTTTTTGTCGGCAGGTCGGACTTATCCTCGGGGGACGCAAGGTCCCTTTTTTGCTACATATTTCTTTTTTTTCAGCGAGGTCACGTTATGGAAAACAATAACGATAAAACAGAAAACACTCAGACTGCGGCTAATGCCGAAAAATCGAGCATAGTTAAGGATATCATCGAGATCGTGGAGTCCACGCTCGTGACGGTGTTCATCATAGTAATGGTGTTCACGTATATCCTCCACCCCGTAAATATCGTGGGACATTCGATGGTTCCCACGCTCAACAAGGACTACGACCCGTCTATAGGCAACACCGACAAGATATTTATGTCCACGGTGTTCTTCGACGTTGACTACGGCGATATCCTCGTCATCAACAAGGACGTGAACTACCTCCTTGACGAGAACGGCAAGCCCTACATCCCCGACGGCGCAGGCTCCGACGCGATAGGCGAGTGCATAATCAAGCGTGTTATCGCGGTCGGCGGACAGACCGTTGACATCAGGGACGGCAAGGTCATCGTTGACGACAAGATACTCTCCGAGCCCTACGTTAACGAGGGTACGCCCACATCTGACATCGGCTACGGCGCATTCACCGACCAGTACCCGATAACAGTCCCCGAGGGCTACTTCTTCGTAATGGGCGACAACCGCAACCACTCGACCGACAGCCGCGCAAGGAGCGTCGGACTTGTAAAGAAAGACCAGATCTACGGCAAGGCTCTCGTGAGATACTCGCCGCTGAAGGATTTCGACATACTGACAGATTCATGGAAGGGACCCAAGAATGGCTGAGGTCCCCGACAGCAGTAAGAGGTCTCCGCGCGGCGGCTTTGCCGACATCGCAGAGACCCTTGTCATAACTTTTTTTGTTGTGACGCTGATTTTTACCTATATTCTGCGGATAGCCGCGATAAGAGGCGGCTCTATGGAGAACACCCTGATGCCGAACGACAAGGTCATCGTGAACCTGCTCGACAGGTCGCCCGAGAACGGCGATATCGTGCTGATAGACGCGCGTGAGAGCTTTACCTTAGCGGAGGACGGCACGCTTGAAAAGGGCGAGGGAGTCGGCGACATCATCGTCAAGCGCGTTATCGCGCACGGCGGTCAGACCGTTGATATCGACTTCACGAAGGGCGTTGTCTGTGTGGACGGTGAGAAGCTCCGCGAGGGCTACGTGCGCCTCGGACTGACCCACGCCGACGGCGGCGCATTCACGGGACAGTACCCCGTCACCGTGCCCGAGGGTTACATCTTCGTAATGGGCGACCACCGCTCGGTGTCGAAGGACAGCCGCTCGTCGGAGATAGGCTTCGTACCCGTGAAGAACGTGATAGGCAGGGTAATGCTGAGGTTCTACCCGTTCGGCAGCTTCGGAGCTGTTGAATGACAGGAGAGAGAAATGAGCTACATATCCGATATGAGGAAAAAGGTCGGTCACGAGCCGATAATATACGCGGGAGCGACAGTCCTCGTCTTTAACGGGGCGGGCGAGCTGCTGCTGAATCTGCGCAGCGACACGAACGACTGGGGCATACCGGGAGGCGGCAAGGAGCTCGGCGAGACGCTGGAGGAATGTGCCGTCAGGGAGCTCAGGGAGGAGACAAACCTCGAAACATCAGCGCTGGAGCTTGTCGCGGTGCTATCGGGCAGGGAGTATTGGTTCACCTATCCGAACGGCGACGAGGTGGACGGCGTGATAGCCCTGTACAAGGTCAAAAACTACAGCGGCAGGCTGAACATCAACGACGGCGAGAGCACGAAGCTGAGATTCTTCCCGCTTGACAAGCTGCCCGAGCTCGAATCGCGGGCAAAGGCTATAATCGACAGGATAAAAAGCGGAGAGATAAAGCTGTAAACGAAGGAGTTTGCTTTGGAAAACAACGATATAAAGACGATACAGTGGTTCCCGGGGCATATGGCGAAGACGAGGCGGGCGATAAGCGCGAACCTCAAGCTCGTGGACGCGGTCGCGGAGCTGATAGACGCGCGCACGCCGCTGAGCAGCCGCAATCCCGAAATAGACGCGCTCACCGCGAAGAAGCCGCGTATCGTACTGCTGAATAAATGCGACCTCGCCGACGCGAACGCAACCGCGCTGTGGGTCAATTACCTTAAAAGTGAAAATGTGACAGCTCTTGCCGTGGACTGCAAGTCGGGCAGGGGACTGAACAAGCTCATGCCGACGCTGAAAGCGACCGTTCTGCGCGAGCTCATGGAGAAGCGCGAGAGGAGCGGCATGGGCGGAGCTCCGATACGAATGATGATACTCGGGATACCGAACGTGGGCAAGAGCTCGCTGATAAACAGGCTTGCAGGAGGCAAGCGCGCGAAGGTCGAGGACAGACCCGGCGTGACCCGCACCAAGCAGTGGGTGAAGCTTCAGGACAACACCGAGCTCCTCGATATGCCCGGCGTACTGTGGCCCAAGTTCGAGGACCAGTCGGCGGCGATAAGGCTCGCATTCACGGGCGCGATAAGCGACGATATACTCGACATCGAGACCCTCGCGATGAAGCTGCTGAGCTACCTCGCAAAGACGTATCCGCAGTCGCTGACGGAGCGCTACAAGATAGAGCTCGACGAGAGCAACGACGGACTTGCACTGCTTGAAAAGGTCGGCAGGAAGCGCGGAATGGTCGTCTCGGGCGGCGAAATAAACACCGAGAGAGCCGCGATAACGGTGCTCGACGAGTTCAGGAGCGGCAAGCTTGGAAGGATAACGCTCGAGCTCCTGCCGACGAAGGAGTAACTATGGCAAGGATAATCCTCCACAAGGAGCTTTTCGACTACGATACCGAGCTCCGCAGGGAGTTTCCGATAATATGCGGAGTTGACGAGGCGGGGCGCGGACCTCTCGCGGGCGACGTGTACGCGGCGGCTGTCGTGCTCGACGACGGCACGCTGATAGACTACCTCAACGACAGCAAGAAGATATCGGAGACGCGCCGCGAAAAGCTGTACGACGAGGTCATCGCGAAGGCGAGGGCTTACTGCGTGGCGACCGCGACGGTCGAGGAGATAGACCGCCTGAACATATTGAACGCGACCATGCTCGCTATGAGGCGTGCAGTCGAGGGACTGGGCATAAAGCCCGATATGGCGCTTGTGGACGGCAACAGGCTGCCCGAGCTCGACTGTCCCGCGCGTTGCGTTATCAAGGGCGACGCGACGTCCGCTTCGATAGCGGCGGCATCGGTGCTGGCAAAGGTCTCGCGTGACCGCTATATGCGTGAAATCGCGGAGAAATACCCCGAGTACCGCTTCGAGCAGCACAAGGGCTACGGAACGGCTCTGCACTGTGAAATGCTGAAAAAATACGGACCGAGCGACGTTCACCGCCGCACGTTCCTGAAAAAGATACTCGGTGACGGCAATGACTAAGACCGAGACAGGTCGCCTCGGCGAGGAGCGCGTGTGCGCCTATCTTACTGAGTGCGGCTACCGTATAGTATCGCGGAATTTCCGCATAAAGGGCGGCGAGATAGACATAATCGCCGAGAACGGTGACTACATCGCCTTCGTGGAGGTCAAGACGAGGAAGCGCGGGAGCATGGTGAGCGGCTTTGAGGCTGTGAACAGGCGCAAGCAGGGGCTTGTGATACGCGCGGCGGCGGAGTATCTGCGGCGGAATCCGAGCATATTGCAGCCGCGCTTCGACACGGCACAGGTCACGCTCGAGGACGGCGGCGCGTCGGAGGTGGACTACCTCGAAAATGCCTATGATACGACGGGGTATGATGTGGTTTTCTGATATCCCGTTGCAGGGGCGCTTTCCGAGCGCCCGCATATCAGAATTTAAGTCAAGGCGGCACGGAATGCGCCCCTACAAAATCAAATTGTTAAAAAACGCCGATTTTACACGGCAAAATATAATAAAAGGGTGATCCTATGTTTTACAACAGCACAAGAAACAGCAGCGTAAAGGTCAGCAGCGCGGAGGCTATCACGCAGGGTATATCTGCGGAGGGCGGACTCTTCGTCCCCGAGAGCATTCCTGCGCTCACAAACGACGAGATAAAGGCACTCGGCGAGATGAAGTACGCCGACAGAGCCGCATACGTTTTCGCGAAATACCTCACAGACTTCACCGAGGCTGAGATACACTACTGCACAGACAACGCCTACAGCACGAAGAACTTCGAGACAGAGAGCATAGCCGAAATGGCACATCTCTTCGACGGCACATATATGCTCGAGCTTTGGCACGGTCCTACGTGTGCGTTCAAGGATATGGCACTCCAGATACTGCCCTATTTCCTCACAACGTCGGCTAAGAAGATAAACCTCGATAAGAAGATAGTCATTCTCGTTGCGACCTCGGGCGATACGGGCAAGGCTGCGCTCGAAGGCTTCAAGGACGTAGAGGGCACATCTATCCTCGTATTCTACCCCGAGGACGGCGTAAGCCCGATGCAGAAGCGTCAGATGAAGACTCAGGAGGGCGAAAACGTCGGCGTATGCGCTATCAAGGGCAACTTCGACGACTGCCAGAACGGCGTAAAGGCTATATTCACGGACGACGAGGTCAAGGACAGACTTGCCGCCAACGGTATGATGTTCTCGTCAGCAAACTCGATAAACTGGGGACGTCTCGTGCCTCAGGTGGTATACTACGTGTCCGCGTATGCTGAGCTCGTCAAGGACGGCGAGATAGAGCTCGGCGACAAGATAAACATAGTCGTGCCCACGGGCAACTTCGGAAATATCCTCGCGGCATACTACGCAAAGCATATGGGTATACCCGTAAACAAGCTCATCTGCGCCTCCAACATCAACAACGTCCTCACGGACTTCATCAATACGGGCGTATACGACAGAAACCGCCGATTCTACGCGACGGTTTCGCCCTCAATGGATATCCTCATTTCGAGCAACCTCGAACGCCTTCTCTACCTTATGACAGGCAGGGACGACAAGCTCATCTCCGAGTGGTTCGGCAAGCTCGCGACAGAGGGCAGATACGAGGTCAGCGACACTGTCAAGGCAAAGCTCACCGAGGAATTCTACGGCGGCTTCTGCGACGACGAGCAGACCAAGGCTACTATCCACGACATCTACGAGAAATACTCCTACACCTGCGACACTCACACGGCTGTTGCAGTGAAGGTTTACAACGACTACAAGGCTGCAACGGGCGACACCACGAAGACGGTCATCGCCTCCACAGCGAGCCCCTACAAGTTCAGCGCGGCGGTGCTCGAAGCTCTTGAAGGCGGCAAGTCCGACATCGACGAGTACGCGAAGGTAGACCGCATCGCGGAGCTCTCCGACATACCCGTACCCGCAGCCCTTGCGGACCTCAAGAACAAGCCCGAGCGCTTCAGCGACGTGATAGACAAGGCTGAGCAGAAGCAGTACGTGCTCGGCACACTCGGCATATAATGAGCCTTTACGTCATCGGCGACCTCCACCTCTGCTTCAGCGACCCGTCAAAGACGATGAGCGTCTTCGCGGGCTGGGACGACTATCAGCAGAGGATAGAGCACAACTGGCTCGATACGGTAAAGCCCGAGGACACGATAGTTCTCGCAGGCGATATCTCGTGGGGGATGTCCTTACAGCAGGCAGAGCCCGACTTCCGCTTCATCAATGACCTTCCGGGGCGCAAGATAATACTGAAGGGCAACCACGACTACTGGTGGGCGACCCTTAACAAGATGGAGGGCTTCTTCGCGGAGAACGGCTTCGATACGCTGCATATCCTCCACAACAACCACTACGAGTACGAGGGCTTCGGCATATGCGGCACGCGCGGCTGGGTCAACGGCACGGACGGCGGCAAGGACGTGCAGGACGAGAAGGTCTTAAAGCGCGAGGTACAGCGCCTTGAAACGTCGATAAAATCGGCGCTGGACGCAGGTCTCGAGCCGATAGTATTTATGCATTATCCACCGATATTCGCCTCGAACTTCAACTACGACATACTCGAGGTGCTCTACCGCTATAAAATAAAGTCCTGCTACTACGGACACATCCACGGGCGGTCGGCGCACGCTCTCTGCGTGACCAACACCTACGACGACATAGATTTTCACCTGATAGCAGGGGATTATATACAGTTTGTGCCTGAAAAAGTGATGTAGGATTGTCCGATTCGTAGAAGCTGAAAAATATAGTGGAAAAACCATTGCGAATGTGGTATAATATTCCAGTATACTTATAGATGTACCCACTGGTCATCAGTTTATAATCTTATATACGGAGGAACAATATGTTAAAGTCATCAAACAAGACAGACGTGAACACTACCGAGCTGGTAATTACGATCGACGGCGCAACATTCGAGAACGCTGTTGAGCAGGAGTTCCAGCGCCAGAGAAAGAATATTCAGGTAAAGGGCTTCAGAAAGGGCAAGGCTCCCAGAAAGCTCGTTGAGAAGGAGTACGGCGAGGGCACATTCTACGAGGGCGCTATCAACAACCTCCTCGGACCCGAGATAGATGCAGCAGTTGCAGAGACAAAGCTCGAGCTCGTTGACAGACCCAGCGTTGAGGTTACTTCCATCGACAAGGAGAACGGCGTAGAGCTCAAGGTACTGTGCATCACAAAGCCCGAGATAGAGATATCCGACTACAAGGGAATAAAGGCTCCCAAGGAAGTCAAGGAGATAACTGATGACGACATCGAGAAGCAGATCGAGATCATCAGAAAGAAGAACGCCCGTATAGTTTCCGTTGAGGACAGACCCGCTCAGATGGACGACGAAGTTACGATCGACTTCGAGGGCTTCTTCGGCGACGAGGCATTCGAGGGCGGCAAGGGTGAGGATCACCCGCTCAAGCTCGGCAGCGGTCAGTTCATCCCCGGCTTCGAGGATCAGATCGTAGGTCACAGCATCGGCGACGAGTTCGACGTAGTAGTTACCTTCCCCGAGGACTACCATATGTCTGACTACGCAGGCAAGGAAGCAACCTTCAAGACAAAGGTAAAGGCTATCAGCTACGAGGAGCTCCCCGAGATAAACGACGACCTCATCAAGGACGCTACAGAGTTCGACACAGTTGACGAGTACAAGGCTGACATAAAGACAAAGCTTGAAGAGGCTGCTGTACAGCAGGCTGATTCCTCATTCGAGCACGCTATCCTCAATGCTCTTATCGAGAAGGTAGACGCACCTATCCCGAACTGTATGTACGAGCAGAGAATTGATTCTCTTATCCGCACATTCGACCAGCAGCTCCAGCAGCAGGGCATGAATCTCAAGATGTACTGCCAGTACACAGGTATGGACGAGGATTCTCTCCGCGAGACATACCGTGACAGAGCAGAGAGCGAGGTAAAGCTCCGTCTTGCGCTTGAGAAGATCGCAGAGCTCGAGAACATCGAGGTAACAGACGAGGAGATCAACAACGGTCTCTCCGAGATCGCAGCAGAAAACAACGTTGACGTTGAGACTATCAGGAAGTTCATTCCTCTCGGCGAGTACACAGCAGATATGAAGGTTCAGAAGGCTGTTGACCTCGTAAAGGAGAACGCAGTGGTTGACAATTCGGCTGCTGAGGAGAAGGCAGAATAAAAACAGAAATACTTATCAGTTGTCCCGCATATATTTGTGGGACAACGGTTTTTAGAGAAAGGGCGATGAAATAATGAGTTTTATACCGTATGTTGTCGAACAGACGAGCCGCGGAGAGAGATCCTACGACATCTTCTCACGCCTGCTCAATGACCGAATCATAATGCTCTCGGATCAGGTGAACGACACCACAGCGAGCCTTGTTGTGGCACAGCTCCTCTTCCTTGAGAGTCAGGACACCGAAAAGGACATTTCCCTCTATATCAACAGCCCCGGCGGCTCGGTTACGGCGGGAATGGCTATATACGACACTATGAACTACATCAAGTGCGACGTATCGACTATATGCATCGGTATGGCAGCATCAATGGGCGCTTTCCTGCTCTCGTCGGGAGCAAAGGGCAAGCGTATCGCTCTTCCCAACAGCGAGATAATGATACACCAGCCTCTCATAGGCGGCGGTCTCGGCGGTCAGCAGACCGACATAATGATACAGGCTAAGAACCTCGAGCGCACGAGAGACAGGCTCGAGTCCATACTTGCAGAGAATGCGGGCAAGAGCGTGGAGGAGATACACGAAGCCTGCGAGCGCGACAACTATATGACGGCTCAGGAGGCTCTCGAATACGGTCTCATCGACAAAGTCATCGAAAAGAGGTAAGACACAATGGCTGAATTCAAGTCCTGCAGCTTCTGCGGAAAGGGCGAGAACAGAGTTCAGAGTATGTTTTCCGCAGGCTCTGCCAATATATGCGACGAGTGCGTGGTGTACTGCTACGAGATGATATTCGGACCGGGCATATCCAAGGCACAGCGCAAGGCGTCAAAGAACGACAAGAAGGATCTCGCGTCAATGAAGCTTCTGAAGCCCGTCGAGATAAAGAACTTCCTCGACGAGTACGTCATCGGGCAGGACGACGCGAAGATATCCCTCGCAGTCGCGGTATACAACCACTACAAGCGCATACTCAGTCAGAATTCGCAGTCGGAGGACGGCGTAGAGCTCCAGAAGAGCAACGTGCTCCTGCTCGGACCTACGGGCGTGGGCAAGACCTTCCTTGCGCAGACGCTCGCGAAGCTGCTGAATGTGCCGTTTGCCATCGCTGACGCCACGACTATCACCGAGGCAGGCTACGTAGGCGACGACGTCGAGAACGTGCTGCTGAGGCTCATACAGGCTGCCGACTACGATATCAAGGCGGCAGAGCGCGGCATCATCTACATCGACGAGATAGACAAGATAGCGAGAAAGTCCGAGAACACCTCGATAACCCGTGATGTCAGCGGCGAGGGCGTACAGCAGGCGCTCCTGAAGATAATCGAGGGCACAGTCTCGAACGTGCCTCCGCAGGGCGGCAGAAAACACCCGAATCAGGAGACGCTCCAGATAGATACAAGGAATATCCTCTTCATCTGCGGCGGAGCCTTCGACGGGCTCGAGCGCCAGATACAGAAGCGTATCGGCAAGGCTCCGATAGGCTTCGGCGGCGAGATAAAGACGGACAAGGTCGAGAAGACAAACATCTTCAAGCAGGTGATACCGAAGGACCTCATCAAGTTCGGTATGGTGCCCGAATTTGTGGGACGTCTGCCCGTTATCACGGTGCTGGAGGAGCTCGACGAGGAATCGCTCGTTTCGATACTTACCGAGCCGAAGAACGCGCTTATCAAGCAGTACAAGAAGCTGTTCGACTACGACGACATCGAGCTTGAGATAAACGACGACGCGCTTGTGGAGATAGCGAAGAAGGCTATCGCACAGAAGACGGGCGCACGCGGACTCCGCTCGATACTGGAGGGCGTGCTGATGAAGACGATGTATCTCGTACCGTCCGACGGCAGCATCGCGCGTGTAACTGTTACGAAGGAGTGCGTGACGGACAAGGCAGAGCCTATCCTTACGAACCGCCGCAACAAGACGGTAACACTCGACACGATAGCAGAATAAACATTAGGCTGTCACATAACTGTGCTACTCATGCAGAATCAAATGAGAGTCTGTGAGGGAAACTCTTCTGGAAAAGGTTCTTTCCCGGTAGGTTCCATAATACCGCTAATAAAGGCGTCAAGGTTAACCTTGACGCCTTTTTTCTTACTCTTCGAGTCCCTTCACAAGGGAGAATGCGTATTCGATGTTCTCGGCTTTTATCTCGAAGCTCTGACCGCCGCCGTAGAAGCGGTAGATGCCCATTATCGCTCTTTCGCCCGTTGCGTTGTTTATCACGTAGGTCGATACCTCGAAATTCTCCGTCTCGCCCTTGAGATATGCCGTATAGGAGGGGAGCTCGGGTACGGACAGCGGAGAGGTCTGTATCGTATTGACATTGCCGTTCGTGTTCATTATCACGTACTCAATAGTAAAGCTTCCCTTCGCCTTCTTCGGGAAGAATGTGCAGAACGCCGTGTGCTCGGAGGTCGTCTTGTCCTTGACTATGTAGCTGACAGCTGTCTTGGGTATGACTGTGACCTTGATGTCTGCCTTGACGTCGGTATTGTCCGCGCTTGTTACCGTAACCACACATTCGCCGACGTTCTTGCCGCGTATCCAGCCGTTCTGGTCAACAATGGCGATGTCGGTATCCGAGCACGTCCATATCTCGTTCTTGTTGGGAGCCTTTTCGGGGAGCATTGTTACCCACGAGATGCCGAGCTCGCCGATCTCTATCTCAAGCGAGTAGTCGGAGAGCGAGATAGCGCGGACTGTCGTATCGCTTACGACCTTTACCGCTATCTCTGCGATTGCGTCGGGGTTGTCGTCGCTGCGGACGGAAACGGTGCACTTGCCTATGCCCTCGGCGGTGATGTTGCCGAACTTGTCAACGGTGGCTACGCTCACGTCTGAGCTGCTCCATATCTCCTTCTTGTTCTTGGCTGTGTCGGGAACTATGGTGACGTAGGACACTCCTTTTTCGCCTACTGCAAGAGTAAGGGTGTCGGAGCTGAGCTTTATAGCCGCGACTCTGTCGGGGTCGGGCGGAGCTGTTGATGTTGTAGAGGTCTCCGCTGTGGTCGTATCTGAGACGGTAGTCTGCGTTGAAGCCGTGGTCGAAGCTGCTGCCGATGTTGTCTCCGCAGATGCTGCTGGAGCAGAAGTAGTCGCGGAAGCTGTCGCCGTTGTCGTTTCGGGAGCAGCCGTTGCAGACTCGGTCGCCGCTGTTGTATCGGTAGCTGCTGTAGTAGTCGCGGGCTCGGAGGTCGTCGTTTCGGGAGCTGTCGTAGTCTCGCCCGTTACCGTTACCTCTACCGTTGCCGTTACCTCGGGATTGTTCGCGCTCTGTACCGTTATCTTGCATTTGCCGGGGTAGATAGCGGTAACGTAGCCCTCGCCGTCAACGATGGCAACGCTCTCGTCGCTGCTCGTCCATATCTCACGGAGGTCAACTGCCGTCGCGGGGAGCATGGTAACTCTTGCGGAGAGCTCGCCCGTGCCTGCCGCTATGGTCATTTCTGTGCGGTCGAGGTGTATCGCCGTGACCTTCTTCGGGTCGGCGGGAGCTGTGGTCTCGGCAGTTACCGTAACTGCTATCTGAGCCGCTACATTGGGATTGTTCAGGCTGCGGACGGTTATCGTCGCAGCACCAGCGGATACAGCCTTCAGCATACCGTAGGAGTCTACGGTAACTATGCTCTCGTCGCTGCTCGACCACTCCATTCCGAGGTCTGTAGCAGAATCGGGCTGTATCGTCAGTCTTGCGGCGAGCTCCTCTGCGCCGACTTTAAGCTCTACCGTGCTGCGGCTGAGGAGTATGCCTGTGACACCGTTCGGGTCGGCTGTAGTAGTCGCGGGAGCCGATGTCGTGGTCGGAGCATCGGTAGTTACGGCAGGCGATACCGCAGAGGTGGTCGTGGTATCGGCAGGCGCGGTCGCTGAAGCTGTAGTGGTGCCTGTCTCCTCGGCGTTCGGGTCTGCGAGATATTCCGCGAATCCGCGAGTTCCGCCGATGGAGAGATAGGAGTAGTATTGCAGCACCTTCGACGCGTCTGAGGAGTCTATCTTGCCGTTTTTGTCAACGTCGGCAGCCTCCGCACGCGAGCCCGTGAACTCTGCGGCAACATTTGTGGAAAGTCTCGAATATTCGGCAAGTATCTCTGAGGCGTCCTTGGCGTCGATGAGACCGTCGCCGCTCGTGTCGCCGAGAGAGTATGTGATGCCCCCATCGTCAGCGGCGAAGACGGACCCCGTGCCCGTCGTGAAGGAAGCCGCGGCAAGCGCAAATGCGACTATTGCCGCTGTAAAGCGTGTTCTTTTCATAACCAATTCCCTCGCTATCATTATAGTGTCGCGGGAAACCACTCCCGCCAAAAAACGTACAGGAAAAATTATACATCCGATTTATGAAAAAATCAATAGATTTTACGTAAAATACGGGCATTTTCGGAGAATCATACAAAAAAAGCACCCGCTTCGCGGGTGCTTTTTAAGCGTACTTACGTCTTTGTTCGCATTATCTTTACCTTCGATTCGGTCGCTACCCATACGTTGTTGTACTTGCACGAGAACCGCGCGTTCCAGCTGAATGAGTCGGAGCTGATGTTCGCGTTGAGGAGGTCGATATCTACGACGATGTCCTCGGGCGTTATCTCCGTGAGCACGTCCTCGGGTCCCATGAGCGTTATCTCCAGCCGCTGGGTCGTTATCTCGTACTTGTAGTTCGAGGCGTCGGGAGCGTTGCTGATGTTAATCCTGCTCTTGTCGAGCACGATGGGCTTCTGCGCGAAGTCGGTGTCGTTGAAGGTCACCGTTACCGCCTCAAGGTTCGAGACGTTTTCAAGGTCTGTGCCCTCGAGCCTGCTGCTGAGCAGGAAGGTCTTGCTGAAGCCTGCCTTTAGCTCGCTGAGCGATACCTTGCCGATGTCGAGCTTGTCGGGTATCTCGGTCTGGCTGTTGTTGCTGGCGAGTATCACCGAGTCCGCCGACAGGTCGAACCTGATCAGGCTCGTGTCGAAGTTGTCGGGAGCGTCGATTATCGAGACGAAGAGTCCCACTTCCTTCTGCGTCACAACAGGGATAGTGATGTTGAAGCTCGTCTCGCTGAATTTGAGCGACGACTGGTCGATGAGAGCGTTGTCCTCGGTGTAGAGCTGGAGCTCGTCAGCCGACACGCTGTACGTTCTGTCGATGCTGAGCTCCTTGTTCGAGACGGCGTAGCACTTCGCTATCTTGTCGAGCTGTGAGGACGGACCTGTTATGCGTACCACAGACGGGTCGCAGGTAATGTCGTCGTGGTCCACAGCCTTGCCGTCAACGACCGAGAGGTTCGTTATCTGCGGCTCGACCTTGAATTCGCGGGTATCCATTTTGTCGAAGAGGACGGTAGCGGTCTCGGGCTTGACGGACTTTATCTCGTAGTTGATATTGCTCGCGCCTCTTATCTTTATCGTGAGAGTGCGCGTGCCCGCGCTCGTGACTGAATCGGCGTCGATGTAGGCTTCGAGGTTCTCGTTGTTGAGGTTGCCGACCTGAAGCTTGCTGCCGAGCAGCTCGACCGATACCTCCTCAACATCGGAGGAGATAATGCTCAGACCGTTGGTCGCGGCGGCAGAGCCCGATATATCGCGGGAGAGCGGGATGTGCTCTATCGTCTTCTGCGAGTCGGGGTACTGCGTGAGCGAAATTATGAGCCACACGAAAATGGCGATGATGACCGAGAGTATCGCAAGGGCAAGGTTGCTCTGCATATGCTTCTCGCGGAATTCTTTCAGGGATCTCATTTCTTCTTCCTCCTTTCAAAGAAGGAGGATATCTTCTTTTTGCGTTCTGTTCTCTCCTCGGTGACGTCGAAGAGCTCCTTCTCGAGCAGAGCCTTGAGCTTCTCGCGGGTGAAATCACGCGTGAGCACGCCGTTTATCGCGACGGATATCTGTCCTGTCTCCTCTGAAACGACGATGACCACAGCGTCGGAGTTCTCGCTCATACCTATCGCGGCACGGTGGCGCGAGCCGAGCTTCTTGTTGATAGCCGCGTCGTTCTGGGGCTTCGGGAGGAAGCACGCCGCCGCGAGTATCATACCGTCGCGCATTATGACGGCTCCGTCGTGGAGGGGAGTTTTCGGGTAGAATATGTTGCCGAAGACCTCCTTGCTGGGGGTGGCGTTGAGTATCGTGCCTGTCTCTATCTGCTCGCCGAGGCGGGTCTGCCTCTCGCAGACTATCAGTGCGCCCGTACAGCTTGCCGAGAGCTCAACGCAGGAATCGCATATCGCGTCGATGGCGCTGTCCCATTTCTGTCTGACGTCGCCCGACAGCATACCTATGCCGAGCAGCTGCACTCCGAACTTGGTGCGTCCGAATTTTTCAAGGGCGCGTCTCAGCTCGGGCTGGAAGAGGATTATCATCGCTATAAGTCCGATGTCGAGTGCGTGACCGAGAATGTATTTCATCACCTTCAGCTCGAAGAAGCTGCTGGCGAAATAGCCTGCCACGAGCAGGAGGATACCCTTTACGAGCTGACCTGCGCGGGTCTCGCGTATCAGCTTCAGCAGCAGATATACTATGTAAGCGAGTACGGCGACATCTACGATGTCTTTCAGCTCGATGGTGCTGATAAGACTGAAGAACGCGTGCTGTATTTCGTTGAACGAGGGCATCTTTCCACTCCTTTCTTTTCCGAACAAAAATCGCTTTTTTCTGCGAAAATCTGTTCTTATTCTACTTTTTCACAGCTTTTCTATGTATGTCCCTTCACGTGGAAGGGACTTCTCCTGCGTGCGGGAGCTGCCCCGCCGCAGCGGCATACGCTGCCCATCATATCTATTGTACCACAAATCGAGAAAATTTCAATAGCTTTTTTTCATTATCACTGAATCATCACAATTTTTTTATAAGCTCCGCAAGTCTTACGGCGTCCTCCTCGCGGCTGAAATATGACGGTGAGAACCGTACAGCGCCGTTTTCCGTGCCGAGCATAGTGTGCGCGAGCGCCGAGCAATGATATCCCGCCCGCAGGCAGTATCCCTCCTCTGCGAGGCGCGCCGCGACCTCTCCCGAGGTCATCCCCTCCACGTTGAATGCCACTATCGGTACGTACCGAGCGGCAGGGGAGCGGTACACCGTGATACGGCTGTCTGCGCTGAGCCCGTGCATAAAGCGGCGGCATATCGCGTCCTCGTGGCGGAAGATGCTGGCTGTACCCGTCCGCCTGATGAACTCCGCACCCGCCTTCAGCGACATTATGCCGATGACGCCGACCGTGCCGCTTTCGAGGCTCTCGGGCGGGAGCGTCGGCTGGCGCAGGCTCATTGAGTCCGTACCCGTGCCGCCCTGCATTATCGGTGCTATCGGGAAGCTGCCGTCCGTGACGAGCAGACCCGTCCCCGTGATACCGTACAGTCCCTTGTGACCCGCCGTGCACAGGATATTTATCCCGTCCGACAGCTTCACGTCTATGATGCCGCAAGCCTGCGCTCCGTCTGCGATGAAGCAGATACTGCGCTCGCGGCAGAGCTGTGCTATAGCGCGGAAGGGGAGTATCTGCCCCGTGACGTTGCTCGCGAGGGTGCAGACTATCGCCTTTGTGTCGGGACGTATCAGGCTGCGGAAGCTCGCGAGCGTTTTTTCGTCCTCGGGGTATACCTCCGCGACAGAGAGCGTTATCCTGCCGTCGGCGGCGAGCTTCGCCACGGGACGTGCCGAGGAGTTGTGCTCCATTGCGCTGATGATGAGGTGTCCACCGCCTGTCATAATGCCCTGTATCGCCATATTCAGCGCGTGGGTGCAGTTCATCGCGAAGACGACGTTTTCGGGCTCGGCTCCGAACAGCGAGGCTATCTCCTCGCGTGCGGAGTAGACCGCCTCCGAGGTCGCCGCCGCAAGAGCGTGCCCGCCTCTGCCCGCGTTGCCGCCGTAGCGCTCCATAGCCTCATATACAGCTGCTTTTACGCAGTCGGGCTTGGGATAGGTCGTAGCCGCGTTGTCGAAGTTGACTATCATGGCGAGCCGCCGTTCTCCCGCAGGACGTAGGGTATGCCGTACCTGTCAAGCATATGCGCCGCCGCACGGCAGTCCGTGTGGACGTGCAGGACGTACCCGCAGCCTGTACTGCGCCGCTTTATGTCGCTCGGGATACCCTTCGACCGCAGCAGCTTCTCAGCCTTCTGCGCGTAGGTGTATGACGGCATTTCCAGTATACACTTGTTCATATTATCACCCCTGACGGTCGGCAGCGCTGCCGACATTGCGGTACTGTTTATTATATGCCGTATCGATGCGGAGTGACAGCATATGCAGGGGCGAGCGGTGCGGGTCGTAGGGGACGCTGTTCCCTACAGCCTGAATGTTTACAATTTGTTGGTTGAACTGCGCGGGCGTATGTGATATAATTGTTTTAATAAATAAGGTCTGCCCCGCAGCACTGTGCGGTCGATGCGACCTTGAAGGAGGAATTACCGATGAAATTGAGAAAAACAATAGCTTCCGCTCTTGCGGCTGTGTGCGTGACAGGCGCAGGCATACTCCCGTCCGCTCCCTCGGCGATGGCTGAGAATACCCAGTGGCTCGACATCGGCTTAAAGCCGCAGTCGTACTATGTCAATGCGGGCGATTACCTTGATATCGACGTCGTTGTCCACGACCTCGGTGCGCAATACAAAATAGGCGGTATGCAGGTCAAGATGAAGACCTTCAGCACCGAGGCTCCCGAGCTCGTGGCGATAACCTCGTACCATGAACTGGTCGGCAATGTTGATACCGCAGAATCGGCGTTTACGGTCAAGCCCGATGTGAGCGGCGACACCGTTGTTACCTATCAGTACAAGATACCCGATGACGCAAAGGCCGGCACGAATTACAGCTTTGATATAATGGACACTTTCACTTTCGCCTGCGATGAGAACGGCGATGAGATACCGCTCGAATTTGAGCCTGCATATACGCTCGTGACTGTTGTGGACAAGGACACAGCCATACAGAATGGCGTTGCGCTGTTTCAGACGAGGGCGCTGTATGTAACCGAGCCCGGCGATACCTTCGATGTCGATATTGTCATCGACGGCAAGGACGTCAGCGCTGTAGCGGGCTTCCAGTTCAAGCTCAATGTCCCCGAGGGCATAGAGTGCCTCGGACTTGCAAAGAATTCCACCGACAAGGGCACGGAGCTCGTGTTCAATCCCGATACTCTCGAGGTCGCTACTGCTCAGCAGAAGGGCGGATCGGCGGGCTTCACCGCATATGAAAAGGTGGCTGTCGTGAGGTTCAGGGTGCCCGACAGCTTCAAGGAGGACGAATACACGATAGGTATAACTGATGCTTACACCTCGGACGGAAACGGCAAGCTGACGGCGTCTGCGGCAAATAATGCGAGCAGGCTCGTAGTCGCCAGGGATATCCCCGCAGAAGGCGGCAAGCTCGGCGACGCCAACCTCGACGGCACGGTTGACGCGAAGGACGCCTCAAAGGTGCTCGGCGAGTACGCCCTCCTTTCGACGGGTGCGGCGGGCTCATTCACCGCTCAGCAGAACAAGAACGGCGACGTCAACTTCGACACCAAGATAGACGCCAAGGACGCCTCGAGGATACTCGCTTACTACAGCTACCTCTCAACGGGTGGCTCTGACATTATGGAGGAATGGGTCAAGACCCACTGATAACACGCGAGCCGCCGTTGGTACTGCCGACGGCGGTTCTCTGTAAGCAACGGTGCGGGACGCCGAGGGCGGCGTCCCCTACATATGGTGTCAGGCGGTTCGGCGTTATATTGACGGGCGAACAGTGTGCGCCCCTACAGTCTGAGTTCTTAGCTCTTAGCTCTGATTTTACGTATTGACTTTGTGGACGAAATGTTATATAATAATAATGTATACTTTGACGCTTGACGGAGATACTATATCCGTATCAACCGAACGGAGCGTGAAGTATGGAAAAAGAAGCTGTTACACCGCCCGCCGAAGATAACGGCGGTCAGAACACCAAGCACCTTATCCACTGCCTGACTGTCATCGGGCAGATAGAGGGTCACTATGTCCTCGCCGAGCAGAACAAGACCACCCGCTATGAGCATATCATCCCCGCGCTCGTCGCTGTTGAGCAGGACAGGAGCGTCGAGGGGCTGATGATTATCCTCAACACGGTGGGCGGCGACGTCGAGGCGGGGCTCGCGATAGCTGAGCTCATCGCGGGAATGAAGACCCCGACCGTTTCGCTTGTTGTGGGCGGCGGCCATTCGATAGGCGTACCGCTCGCAGTGAGCGCGAAGAAGTCGTTCATCGTGCCGTCGGCGTCGATGACGATCCACCCCGTCAGAATGAACGGTACGGTGCTCGGAGTCCCGCAGACCCTTGCCTACTTCGACAAGATGCAGGACAGGATAGTAGATTTCATCACCCGCAACAGCAATGTCCCCGAGGGAGAGCTCAGGCGGCTGATGATGAATACAGAGGAGCTCGTGCTCGACGTTGGCTCTGTCGTGGACGGAGCAAGAGCTGTCGATATCGGACTGATAGACTGCCTCGGCAGTCTCGGAGACGCTATGGACAGCCTCTACGAGATGATAGAAAATACCGACAGGCGATATATATAAAGCCTCGGATGCAAGAACAAACGGAGGAAACAATACAATGCCCGCAAAGAAGAAAAAAGCACCTATGGGCGCGGAGTTCCGCGACGAGGACCTCACGCCCAAGGGCAAGCCTAAAAAGAAAAAGGCAGGCGCAGAGGCCGCAGAGCCCGAGGACGACAAGGAGCAGAACCGCATATGGTCGGTAATACTCTTTGCGCTCGGCGTACTCATCGCGCTTATGACATTTATCCCCGGGTCGGCAGGCTGGCACGGGATACATACATTTATGCTGGGACTTTTCGGTATCTCGGCATTTCTCGTGCCCGTGGTGCTGATATACACCTCGGTGCTCATAGGACTTGAGAAGGACCGCGACAACGTCGCAGGCAAGGCGATACTCGGTATCGTGATGACACTGCTGATATGCTCGGCGATACAGGTGTTTATGGTCGGGGAGATACCGGGTCACAGCTTCGGCGACCACATCGCCAAGGTCTACCGCGACGGCACTCAGCTCAGAGGCGGCGGACTGGCGGGACTTCCCATATCGGGACTGCTCCTCGCGGTGATGGGCAAGCTCGGAGCGCGTATCCTCACCGTGATACTCTTCTTCGTGATAGCTCTGCTCTTCACGGGAAAGAGCCTCATCGAGTTCCTGAAGATGATAGCCTCGCCGTTCGTTTTCGTGAGCAGGCTGTTCACGGGCGAGGAGTATGACATCATCGAGGAGGACGAGCCCGAAGCTGTGCAGGCTAAGCCTGTCCGCACGAAAAGGACGGCTGAGCGGAAGGCGGAGAGCTCCGCCGAGGATCTCGAAGCTGTGGCTATGATAAATACGAAGGCTCCTGCCGAGGTCAAGGCAGAGGCGGCGCCCGACGGCGGAAAGGTCGGGGACGAGGAGTTCAGTATGTTCTTCGATATACCGCTCCCAGACGACAACAGGGAAGCACCCGCTCCTGCGGCGGCTCCCGCACCTGCTGCGGAGAAGGCACCGACCTTCGATAAGCCCGCCGAGAACAGCAGCGACATCGACATTGACATAGACCTCGAAAACCTCATAACCAAGGCTGCCGACGAGAAGGCGAAGCGCGACGGAGCTGCCGCCGAGGAGGTCGTGGAGGAGGAGCCGCCCGTTCAGCAGCAGCTCTATCTGCTGCCCGGCATCGACCTGCTGACGCCTCCCGAGGTGCGCTCGAATCCCGCGGAAGCTGCCGCTGAGATGCGCGAGAAGGCGGACAATATCGTAAACACGCTGAAAAGCTTCGGCATAGACGTAAAGATACGCAACATCTACCGCGGACCGTCCATCACCCGCTATGAGATACAGCCCGGTGCGGGCGTCCGTGTATCAAAGATAAAGGGACTGGAGGACGACATCTGCCTCAGCCTTGCGGCGCAGGGCGTGCGTATCGAGGCTCCTATCCCCGGCAAGGCTGCCGTGGGTATCGAGGTGCCGAACAAGATCAAGGATACAGTAACCCTCCGTGAGATACTGTCCTCGTCCGAGTTCAGAAGCGCCAAGAGCAAGCTTGCCTTCGCTGTCGGCAAGGACATCACGGGCAATGCCATAGTCGGCGACATTACGAAAATGCCGCACGTCATAATCGCGGGTACTACGGGCTCGGGCAAGTCGGTCTGCACGCGCTCGATAATAATGAGCATACTCTACAACGCCAAGCCCGACGAGGTAAAGCTCATACTGATCGACCCGAAAATGGTCGAGTTCAAGGTCTTCGAGGGCATACCTCACCTGCTCATACCCATCATCACTCAGGCTGAAAAGGCTGCGGGAGCTCTCAACTGGGCGGTGCTCGAAATGATGAGGCGCTACAACATTTTCGCCGAGGTGGGCGCGAACGACCTAAAGTCGTACAACGAGCTCACCGAGGAGGACGAGGAGCTCTCCTTTATGCCGCAGATAGTCATATTCATCGACGAGCTCGCCGACCTTATGCTCGTTGCCGGCAAGGAGGTCGAGGACTATATCTGCCGCCTCGCTCAGATGGGACGTGCAGCGGGTATGCACCTTGTAGTCGCTACTCAGCGTCCTACCACCGACGTTATCACAGGTCTTATCAAAGCCAATATCCCGAGCCGTATCGCGCTCTCCGTTATGGCGGCAGTCGATTCGCGCACCATCATTGATATGGGCGGCGCCGAGAAGCTCCTCGGAAACGGCGATATGCTCTATATGCCGATAGGAAGCGGCAAGCCCGTCCGTGTACAGGGATGCTTCGCGTCGAGCAGGGACATTAACGAGACGCTCACCTTCATACGCTCGCAGATGTCGGAGGAGTACGACAGCAACATCATCGAGGCTGTCGAGAACTACGTTCCGCAGACGGGCAAGGGCGACAAGAGCGGCTCTTCCGACAGCGGCTTCGAGGTCGGAAGCGACGAGGACTACATAATCAGGGCGGCGGAGGTCGCCGTAAACAACGGACAGCTCTCGACGACGATGCTCCAGAAGAAGCTGAAGCTCGGCTACGCAAGAGCGTCGCGCATAATCGACGAGCTCGAGGAGCGCGGTATCATCGGACCGAGCGAGGGCTCGAAGCCGAGAAAGGTATTGATGTCGAAAATGCAGTTCGACGAATGGAAGCTCAGAATGCAGGAGGATTGATATTATGCTGCTTGTCTTTTTCTGCGGTATCGCGGCGCTGTTTGCGGCGCTGGCGGCGTTCGGCGCGTACAGAAAGCGAAAATTCTACCGTGAGCACACAAAGAAGCTCTCCGCGAAGGTCACGTCCCACAGGAAGGTCGAGCTTATGGGCGACAGGGCTTACGAGCTCATTGTGCTCGCCGAGGACTGCTTTACGTATAAGATAACGACTACCTGCCGCGCGGCGAAGAAATTCGTTGCGGGCAAGACCGTGGATATCCTCGTGCCCGACCGCGCAGAGCCGATGACAGGCGATATCATTATGGAGGACCTTCAGGACAAGGAGGCTATGGGTATTCTCCGTCCCGACGAGGCTGAGACTCTCGCGCTGCTGCGTGAGCTCGCCGAGGTGACGAGCAGAATGGGCAGCATGGCTGTTCCCGAGGAGAAGCGCGTCATACTCTGCAATGAGTGCGTGAGCTCACTCGACTTCTGGCGCAATGTCGCGATATCAGCCTGCTTTATGCTGTTCAATGTCGTGATACTCATAACTATGATAGTCGAGAACAGGTCCGATTTTTTAATGAACTGAAGATACTCCTTAATTTAACGCGAAAGGCGGTGATACCTTGTACGAGGGCTTCCTACCGACTACTAAAAAGGAAATGGACGAGCTCGGGATAGAGCAGTTCGATTTCATATACATCACGGGCGACGCCTACGTTGACCACCCGAGCTTCGGCGCGGCTATAATCACCCGCCTTATCGAGGCTCTCGGCTTCACCGTCGGTATCATCGCTCAGCCCGACTGGCATACCGACAGGGATTTCCGCCGATTCGGCGCTCCGAGGTATGCCTTCCTTGTGACCTCGGGCAATATAGATTCAATGGTGGCTCATTATACCGCCGCCAAGAGAAAGCGCTCAGACGACGCATACTCAGCGGGAGGGGTCGCGGGAAAGCGTCCCGACAGAGCGGTCATCGTCTACTGTCAGAAGCTGCGCGAATACTTCGGCGATGTGCCGATAGCTATAGGCGGGCTGGAGGCTTCACTCCGCCGCTTCGCGCATTACGACTACTGGGACGACGCGGTGCGTCCGTCCGTGCTCGTGGACAGCGGCGCGGATCTGCTCATATACGGTATGGGCGAGCACCAGATGCGCGAGCTCTGCACAAGGCTCGCGGCAGGGGAGAGTATCCGCGATATCCACGATATACGCGGCACCTGCTATCTGACCGAGCCTGTGAATACGCCGCTCGGAGCGGCACAGTGCCCGTCCTTCGAGCAGGTGCGCGACAGCAAGACCGAGTACGCCAAGGCTGTGAAGATACAGTACGACTGGCAGGACGAGGTCTACGGAAAGACGATAATCCAGCGCCACGGGAAGATGATGCTCGTGCAGAATCCGCCCGCCCTCAGCCTCACGACCGAGGAGCTGGACTACATATACAGCCTGCCCTATACGAGACAGGTGCACCCGTCCTATGAGGCGCAGGGAGGAGTCCCCGGCATTGAGGAGGTGCGCTTCTCGATAACCCACAACCGCGGCTGCTTCGGCTATTGCAACTTCTGCTCAATAGCCCTCCATCAGGGACGTAGAGTTACCGTCCGCAGCGAGGAGAGCGTCCTCGCGGAGGCGGAGCGTATCACGAAAATGCCCGACTTCAAGGGCTATATCCACGATGTGGGAGGTCCGACGGCGAATTTCCGCCATACTTCCTGCGAGAAGCAGCTCAGCAAGGGACTGTGTATGGGTAAGAAGTGTCTTGCTCCGACGCCGTGTCCCGCACTCAAAGCAGACCACACCGAGTACCTCGCCATGCTCCGCAAGATAAGGCAGGTCAAGGGCGTGAAGCGCGTGTTCATACGCTCGGGCATACGCTACGACTACCTTATGCAGGACAAGAACGACGAGTTCATGCGCGAGCTGATAAAGCACCACGTAAGCGGTCAGCTGAAGGTCGCGCCCGAGCACTGCTCGGCGGTGGTGCTCGACAAAATGGGCAAGCCGCACATTGAGGCGTACAAGGCGTTCCAGAAGCGATTCTACGAGATAACCAAGGGTATGGGCAAGGAGCAGTACCTCGTTCCCTACCTTATGTCCTCACACCCCGGGAGCACCCTTAATGAGGCGATAGAGCTCGCGCTATTCCTGCGTGACAACCACATCCGCCCCGAGCAGGTGCAGGACTTCTATCCGACCCCCGGTACGATATCGACGGCGATGTTCTATACCGAGCTCGACCCGTATACGATGGAAAAGGTCTACGTGCCGAAAACTCCCAAGGAGAAGGCGATGCAGAGGGCTCTGCTGCAATACTTCCGCCCGCAGAACAGGGAGATAGTGCTGGAGGCTCTGAAGAAGGCGGGGAGGTACGACCTCATCGGTTCGTCGCCGAAATGTCTTGTCGAGGACGTGAAGGGCGGTGACAGACGTTGGCAGAAAAAGGATGCAGCTCCCGACCGAAGGACATCACACAGGACAGGCAGCAGCTCTTCAAGGAGCTCCGCCGCGAGGTCAAAGCCCGCAGGAAGGAAAAAGACAAACGGCAAAAAGCACTGAGCCTGTTCTTCATCATAGTTATCGCGGTGTGCTTCGCGCTGACGTTCGTGCCGAAGCAGCCTGTCTATCCCGCAGAGGGCGAGATGCAGGTGCACTTCATCGACGTCGGGCAGGGCGACTGCATATACATAGCCGCGGGCACGGAGAATATGCTCATCGACTGCGGCGAGGCTGACGAGTCCGTGAGGGCTGTCGGCTACCTGCGCGATATGGGCGTGAAGCGGCTCGATTACGTCGTCGGCACTCACCCGCACTCCGACCATATGGGCGGAATGGACAACATCATCAACGCATTTGAGATAGGAGAGTTCATAATCCCGCACCTCGACGACGAGGATATCCCTACGACCTCTTACTTCCTGCGCTTCCTCGACGCTGCTGAAAAGCACGGCGTGAAGCTGACGGAGGCTGTTACGGGGAGCGAGTTCACCGTGGGCGACGCCCACTGCGAGATTATCGCTCCGAACAGCGATAAATACGAGGATATCAACAACTACTCCGTGGGCATCGTGGTGCGTCATGGGAGCAGGAGCTTCATTTTCACGGGCGACGCCGAGGGTGTTGCCGAGCGCGAGATGATCGACGGCGGCAGGCTCGGAAGGGTGAACGTCTACAAGGTCGGTCACCACGGGAGCAGCTCGTCGAGCACGGCGGCTTTCCTCGGTGTGATACGTCCCGAGGTAGCGGTCATATCCTGCGGAGCAGGCAATCCCTACGGACACCCCACCGACGCCGTGATAAAGCGGCTGTCGGCTTACACTGACAATATCTACCGCACCGACCTGTGCGGGAATATAGTTATCACGTCGGACGGCAGCAGTCTGCGCGTCTCGGCGGAAAGGAGCAGCAGATGACTATCGACAGATTTGAGGGCGACTACGCCGTGCTCGAGACTGACGAGGGCATGGTAAATATCCACCGCGCACATCTCCCGAGCTCTGCCCGCGAGGGCGATGTCGTGACCTACAGCAACGGCGGTTTTTCGATTGACCGCGAAGCCACCGACGACCTGCGCGCAGAGGTGCGCGAGAAGCTCCACAGACTGCTGACGGGTAACAATGACTGATACTATTATAATAGGCGGCGGAGCGGCAGGCTGTATGGCGGCTGTATGGGCGGCGAGGTACGGCAAGTCGGTTCTGCTTTTCGAGAAAAACGGCAACATCGGGCGGAAGCTCCGCATAACGGGAAAGGGCAGATGCAACGTCACCAACGATTCCCCGACCGAGGAGCACCTCCGCAATATACCCGTGAATCCGCGGTTTATGTACAGCGCGTTTTCGATGTTCGGTGCGGACGAGACAAAGAGCTTCTTCGAGGAGCTGGGAGTCCCGCTGAAAACCGAGCGCGGCAACCGCGTTTTCCCCGTAAGCGACAACGCCGAGGACATCGTCACGGCATTCGGACACGAGCTGAAACAGCTCGGCGTGAAGATAATACACAGTCGCGTGAGCTCCCTCATCATCGAGGACGGCGCGTGCGTCGGAGTAAAAGCGGGCGGCGAGGAGTTCCGAAGCGGAAGCGTCCTCATTGCGTGCGGCGGCAAGTCGTACCCGAATACGGGCTCGACGGGCGACGGCTACACCCTCGCGGAGAGTGCGGGTCACACCGTCACGGAGCTGAAGCCGAGCCTTGTGCCGCTCGTATCGCCCGATAAATACTGCGCAGAGATGATGGGGCTCTCACTGAGAAACGTCACGCTCTCGCTGTATGACGGCGACAAGCGCATATTCTCGGAGCTCGGCGAGATGCTGTTCACCCACTTCGGCGTGAGCGGTCCGCTCGTGCTGAGTGCGAGCAGCCATATCCGCGATATGCAGCCGAATCGGTACAGGCTCGTCATCGACCTCAAGCCCGCGCTCACACCCGAGCAGCTCGACGCGCGGATACAGCGCGACTTCGCCGAGAACCTCAACCGCGACTTCATCAACGGCATACGCAAGCTGCTGCCCGCGAAGCTGATACCCGTAGTCGTGAGGCTGTCGGGGATAGCGCCTGAGCAGAAGGTCAACGGCATAACGAAGGAGCAGAGGCGGCGCCTCGGGGAGCTGATAAAGGCGTTCCCCGTGAGGATATCGGGCTTCCGACCGATAGACGAGGCTATCGTTACGAGCGGCGGCGTCTCCGTGAAGGAGATAGACCCGAAGAGTATGGAGTCGAAGCTTTGCCGCAGACTTTTCTTCGCGGGCGAGGTCATCGACGTGGACGCCTACACGGGCGGCTTCAACCTGCAGATCGCGTTCTCGACCGCATACGCGGCAGCGCTTTACTTGTGAGTTCCTATGAAAAGAGATTTGAGTCAGCGGATATTCCGCTATATATTTGAATTCGTGGTCGCGGGACTGTTCGGCTGGGTATACGAGGTCGTGACCGTGTATATCCTGTATCACCACTTCGTCAACCGCGGCATACTCCACCTGCCGATAGTACCGATATATGCGGTGGGAGCGTTCATACTGCTCGCTATGCTCGGCGAGCGCGAGAGACACCCCGTATTCGTGTTCATATTCTCGGCTGTGGTGACTACCGCGTTCGAGCTCGGAGCATCGTATCTGCTGGAGTTCATCTTCCACAGGCAGTTCTGGACGTATGAGGGCTGGTTCGGCTCGATACAGGACAGGTCGAGCCTTGTGTCAAGCGCCATATTCGGCATATTGGCTGTCGGGTACTTCTTCTGGCTGCACCCGCTGTCGGGTAAGCTGTGCGACAAGCTCCCGAAAGCTGTGTGTATCGGCTTCTCGGTGCTCGCGTCGGGAACGATACTGACCGACCTTGTGATTTCCGTGACCGAGCTGCTGAAAAACAAGCAATAAAGCGAATCATAATTGCTGCCCGCCGAAAGCAGACTTAACCTTTTGTACAGACTGAGCGAGCTTGCGAGCGGGCTCGTAGTTAGGGGTTCGGGGAACGGTGTTCCCCGACGGGTCAAGGGCAGAGCCCTTGCGGATTGTCAAGGCAGAGCCTTGACCAGAGTCCAGAGGCAGAGCCTCTGGCAGGGGGTGGGACGGCGTCCCGCATAGAATATGAATATAATTAATTGGAGGAATATAAAAATGAAAACAATCAACATTGCTATCGACGGACCTGCCGGCGCAGGCAAGAGCACTATCGCAAAAATGGTATCGGCAAGGCTCGGCTACATCTACGTGGACACGGGCGCTCTCTACCGCGCGGTGGCACTCTATATAACCGAGAACAACATCGCTGACGAGGACATCGAGAAGGCTCTTGCGGGTGCGGACGTTTCGCTCCGCTTCGTGGACGGCGCTCAGCGCGTCTTCCTCGGCGACAGGGACGTCTCCGACCTTATCCGCACCCCCGCTATATCTATGGCGGCGTCGCGCACTTCCGCCATTCCCGCGGTCAGAGCTTATCTGTTCGAGACTCAGCAGAAGATAGCCCGCGAGAACAACATTCTTATGGACGGCAGAGACATCGGCACAGTAGTGCTCCCGAATGCGGATGTGAAGATATTCCTCACGGCTTCGGCTGAGGAGCGCGCGAACCGCCGCTACAAGGAGCTCGCCGAGAAGCCCGACTGTCCCACATATCAGGAGATACTCGACGACATCATCAAGCGCGACTATGCTGATATGCACCGCGAGATATCGCCGCTCAAGCAGGCGGAGGACGCTGTTCTCGTGGACACGACCACCCTCAACCTTGAGGAGTCTGCGGAGGCTATCGTCAAGGTCATCGAGAGCAAGATAGGCTGATGAAAGTCACGTACAGGCGGGCTGTCCCCGCAGATATCCCTGTAATAGAGCGGCTTTTCGCGGATATGCTCGCAAGCGTCGGGGACGATGAGACCGAGGGCTACGAGAGCGGCTACCTCGGTAAATTCTTCGGCGGCGGCGATGTGATATTTGTCGCGGAAGCAGGCGGCGAGGTCGTGGGATATGTCTCGGTGGAGTTCTACCCCGATTTTGTCTACCTCGACGACCTGTCCGTGGCTGAGAAATACCGCGGTATCGGTATCGGCACGAAGCTGATCGCGCTCGCCGAGAATTACGCCGAGGACAGGGGAGTGCCTGCCGTGTCACTGCACGTCGAGAGGACCAACACCGCGGCAAGATACCTGTATCAGCGGCTCGGATACGCCGTCACCGACGAGGACGAGAGCCGCTTGAAAATGACAAAACACATCAGAAAGGGTCGGACAGATGTATTATATCGCTAAATTCTTTGTGCGGCTGTTTTTCCGCATAGTGTATAACCTGCACTACGAGGGCAGGGACAATATCCCTCGCGGCGAGGAGGTCATCTACGCCTCGAACCACCGCTCGAACGCCGACCCGCCTCTCGTGGGAGCGGGAGCTGTCGGCAAGTACGCCTTTATGGCGAAGGAGGAGCTCTTCCGCAAGAAGCTGTTCGCGTGGCTGATTCGCACGCTCGGAGCTTTTCCCGTTTCGCGCGGCAAGGGCGATATGGCTGTCATAGATACGGCTGTGGACAGGCTCCACAGCGGGCGCAGTCTGATGATATTCCCCGAGGGTACCCGCTCGAATGACGGTAAGGTCGGCAAGGGACACGCGGGAGCGGCGCTCATCGCCGCGAAGGCTGACAGACGGGTAGTCCCCGTGGGTATCGTCTTCGGCGAGAAGCTGAAATTCCGCACGAGAGTGACGGTCAAATTCGGCAAGCCCATCGACCCGAAGGACTACGTCGAGCCTGCGGACGAGCCGAACCCGAGACAGCTCGTGAAGCTGAAGAACCGCTATATGGCGGACATAAAGGAGCTCGTTGAGGGAGCTCCCGAAAAGGGCAAGGAGGAAAAGGAAAATGCGTGAGGTAACTGTTGCGGCGTCGGCGGGCTTCTGCTTCGGCGTTGACAGAGCCGTGAAAATGGTGTACAACGAGCTCGAGAAGAACTCGAAGGTGGCGACGCTCGGACCTATAATCCACAATCAGGACGTCGTGGACGATATGAAGTCGAGAGGCGCAAGGGTGATAGAGTCCGTGGACGAGCTTGAGCCCGACGAGATAGTCGTTATCCGCTCGCACGGAGTCGGCAGGGACGTCTACGAGCAGATAGAGGCAAAGGGCAACCGTATGATAGACGCGACCTGCCCGTTTGTGTCGAAAATACACCGCATAGTAGCCGAAAAGACCAAGGAGGGCTACCTTGTGCTCATCGCGGGAGACGTCAACCACCCCGAGATACAGGGTATCATTGGACATTGTGACCAAAATTATTACGTGTTCAAGGATAACTTTGAGCTAAAACACCTTTTTGAAAAAAATGATAATTTTTTGGGAAAAAAGCTTGCATTTGTTGCGCAAACAACGTATAATATAGTAGTATGGGAAGAGTGTTTAAAGGTGATCCCAAAGAACGATCCCGATATTGTTATATTCGATACTATCTGCAATGCGACCGATACAAGACAGTCAGACGCGGCTGAGCTTGCTAAAAGCTCTGACATCATGATCGTTGTAGGAGGCAGGCATAGCTCTAACACAGTCAAGCTGTACGAGGTGTGCAGCAGGTACTGCAAGACGTATCACATAGAAAATTCGGACGAGCTTTCATCTTTGAAGCTGCCCTGTGCGGGCAGGATAGGCATCACTGCAGGTGCTTCGACTCCCGCATATATAATCAAGGAGGTACAAACCACTATGACAGAGAATGTAAATCTCACAGCAAACTCGGATGAGGAGATCGATTTCGCTCAGGCACTCGACGAATCATTCAAAAAAATACATACAGGAGAGAAAGTCAAGGGTATCGTTGTCGGTGTAGACAACGCTGAAATAACAGTAGACCTCGGTACAAAGCACACAGGCTACGTTAAGCTCGAGGATCTCACGGACGACCCCACAAAGAAGCCCGAGGACATCGTTTCCGTCGGAGACGAGATCGAGCTCATCGTTGTCAAGGTCAATGACGCTGACGGTACTGCTGCCCTTTCCAAGAGAAAGGTAGACGAGCAGGCAGGCTACGATACTATCGTAAAGGCTAAGGAGGACGGCACTGTTCTCGAGGGCACTGTTACTCGTATCGTCAACAAGGGCGTTATCGTTAACTACCTCGGCGTAAGAGTATTCATCCCCGCTTCACAGACAGGTCTTGCAAGAGGTACCGATCTCGAGCAGCTCAACAAGCAGAAGGTCCAGTTCAAGATCAAGGAAGTTGAAGAGGGCGGCAAGAAGAGAGCGGTCGGCTCTATCAAGGACGTTGACAGCGCTAAGAAGGAAGAGGCAAGAGCTAAGTTCTGGGAGTCTGCTGAAGTTGGTCAGACATTCTCGGGCAAGGTAAAGTCCCTCACAAGCTTCGGCGCATTCGTTGACCTCGGCGGTATCGACGGTATGGTACATATCTCCGAGCTCTCATGGAAGCGCATCAAGCACCCCAGCGAGGTCGTAAATGTCGGCGACACTATCGAAGTATACATCAAGGATCTCAACCGCGAGGAGAACCGCATCTCACTCGGCTTCAAGAAGGCTGAGGACAACCCGTGGGAGGTATTCCTCTCGAAGTATCAGGTAGGCGATGTAGTTAAGGCTACTATCGTTTCCATCACAAGCTTCGGTGCATTCGCTCAGATCATCGACGGCGTTGACGGTCTTATCCACATCTCTCAGATCGCTGACAAGAAGGTCGAGAACGTAAAGGATATCCTCACAGTAGGCGACGTTGTTGACGTTAAGATCATCGACATCGACACCGAGTCAAAGAGAATAAGCATCTCGATACGCGCTCTCCTCGAGGACGCAGCTGACGAGGAAGCTGAGACAGAGGAGGCTCCCGCTGAGGAAGCTCCTGCTGAGGATGCTGAATAATCCAACAGATATTTTAAGGCTGTACCATACGGTGCAGCCTTTTCTGCTATGATAAGGAGTGAGATGTATGGACGGAAAATTCTGCGTCGAGTGCGGCGCGAGGATAAGCATTGACGCGCGCTTCTGCCGTGCCTGCGGCAGGAGACAGCCTGATTTAAAGATACCGCTCAACCTTGCGGGAGCTGTCACACAGGCTGAGCCTGTTGAGGAAGTGGTCGCCGAGCCTGTTAAGGCGGTGGAAGAGATTGCCGAAAAGGCGGAGGAAACGGTCGCGGAGGCGGTCGAAGAGCCCGTTGAAGCTATCGAAGAGGCGACAGAGCAGGTCGCACCTGTGCCCGAGCTGCAGCCTGCTGCGGAGGCTCCCAAGCCCGAGCCGAGACCTGTTCCCGACTACCGCAGCTACCTCAACAACGGCGAGCCCGAGCAGCCACAGGTCGAGGAGATACCCGAGCCCAAGAGCGAGGGCGGCATACACCCCGCCTATATCCTCCTCATCGGAGGTGCGCTGTTCATCGTGGCTCTCCTTGTATGGACGATATTTATGACGAATAAGCTGAGTATGACGCACCAGTCGAAGGATAAGTCCTCCGCGAGCATTTCTATCGTCAAGCCGACCGAGCCTCCCGCAACGACGACTAAGCCGAGTAAAGGTCGGTCTTCGTCGGAGAGCAGAGGCAGCGAGTACAGCGGAGTCGGCGGCAAGGCTGTTGACTACATCGAGGACGGCGACTATACCGTCGGCGAGAATATCAAGGCGGGGGAGTATATCTTCATCGCCGAGGAGATATCATTGCTCGGAGACGGTGAGGAAAACGACGAGTATATCCCCAGCTTCTATGCGGGTGTGTATCTGGATGACAATGAGAAGAAGCCCGTCCGCACGGGCTGGTATCAGATGACGACCTATATGAAGCTCGAGGACGGGCAGAGGCTCCACTTCTCGTGGGCGAAGGCTTGTCCCGCCGAGCAGTACGACGGCGGGAATGACCCGTTCGAGCACGCGGGTATGTTCTGCGTCGGCAGAGACGTGAAGGCAGGCACGTACAGTCTCGAACCGCTGACGGATCAGGGCTACGAGAGCTATGCCGTCTATGACAGCATTGAGGACGTTATGTCGGACACCGACGGCTACGATAACAGAACATTCAGCTTTGACGAGGGTGATAAGGTCACACTCACCGACGGGCAGTATATACAGCTTGAATGGTGCAGGCTCAAAAGGTGAATACGGAAAAAGGACGGCTGATACCCGTCCTTTTTTAGAGCTCGGAGCGCGGTCTATGTGCCGCGGCTGTTACCCGCCTAAAGCAGACTGAGACTTATGTTCAGAGTGAGCGAGCTTGCGAGCGGCAGCGAAGTTCGGGGTTCGGGGAGTGCGCTCCCCGACAGGGTCTGGGACAGAGTCCCAGCGGATTCCTAAGGCAGAGCCTTAGGCGGGTCAAGGGCAGAGCCCTTGCATTTTTTTCTTGACAAATCTGCACAAATATTGTATAGTAAAAATGTATAGGTGCGTTCACTGCCGCACCAAAAAATTGAGAGGGGTAATCTAATGAAAATCAACAAAATCGTGTCTGCGTTCTCGGCTCTGGCGCTGACGGCTGCTATGGTACCGTCACTGCCAGTCGCTGACGCCGCGGACGGCAAGTACAACTACGGTGAAGCCTTGCAGAAGTCGATGTTCTTCTACGAGGTGCAGCAGTCGGGCGAGCTCCCCGACTGGAACATGGTTCCGTGGAGAGAAAATTCCATGGTCGATGAGAGCGGCAAGGATACCGACTTCGTAAAGGGCGGCTGGTACGACGCGGGCGACCACTTCAAGTTCTGCCTCACCAACGCTTATTCCGCTTCTCTGCTGGGCTGGGGCTATATCGAGTACAAGGACGCCGTTGATAAGGCGGGGCTCGGTCAGCTCTACAAGGACAACCTCCAGTGGGGTCTTGACTACGTTATGGGCTGCGATCAGGGCGGCGGTAAGGTAGTCGGAACTATCGGCGACTTCACAGGCGGCTCTACCGACCATAACATCTGGTGCAGCGCCGAGGTATACCTCCGCAAGCACCACCTCAACAACGGAGACTGGGAGCGTCCCTACGATATAATCGAGAATGCTTCCGTTGCGGGACTTGCTTCTGCGGCTCTTGCTGAGGGCTACATCATCTTCAAGGACGACCAGCCTGCCAAGGCGGCTGAGTACCTCGAGCACGCGAAGGACCTCTTCGAGGGTGCCGACAAGATAAGAGCCTGCAAGGATATCGGCGGTATGTCGGGAATGTACAGCACAGCCTCGTGGATAGACGACTGTATGTATGCGGCTCTGTGGCTCTACAAGGCTACAGGCGACAAGTCCTACCTCGACAAGGTAGAGAAGGACTATATCCCAAATTTCCCGCTTGAGGAGCAGTCTACAGCGAAAAAGTATACATGGGGTCTCTGCTGGGACGATACCTCGCAGGGTGCCGCTTTCCTCTATGCTCAGATAACAGGCGATCAGGAGTGGATATCGCACTGTGAGCGCCACATCAAGTACTGGATGGGCGAGGACGAGAAGAAGCTCCAGAGCATAACTCCCAAGGGTCTTTCGTGGCTCTTCCAGTGGGGCTGTCTCCGTCACGCGACAACTACCGCATGGCTCGCTAAGCTCGGTTCGGATACTATATTCAAGGGCTCGGCTAACGAGCAGAAGTTCGACGACTGGGGCGACCTCCAGATGAACTACTGCTTCGGCGACAACGAAATGGGTCTGAGCTATGTTCTCGGTATGGGTGAGAAGTCGCCTACGGCTATCCACCACAGAACAGCCTCGGGTATCCACGACGACCACTGGAACGACCTCGGTCAGGAGAGCAGCGAGGGCTGGCAGACTGAGTACGCTCATACTCTTTACGGCGCGCTCATCGGCGGTCCTGACAGCAAGGGCAACTACGGCGACTACAAGGTATCTGATTACCAGTATACAGAGGTCGCTATCGACTACAACGCAGGCTATACGGCTTGTCTGTGTGCTATGATAGACGACTACGGCGGAACTCCTCTTGCGGACTTCCCCGTTCAGGAAACTCCCAAGTGGGCTGAGTGGGAGGTAGCAGCGGTTATCAACGGTACTGAGGGCAAGAGCTACACCGAGGTCAAGGCGTGGGCAATGAACCACACAGCATGGCCCGCAAGAGTTGCCAAGGACATCGAGTACCGCTACTTCTTCGACGTATCAGAGATAATCGACGGCGGACTTTCCATTGACGATATCAAGGTAGAGGGCAAGTCGCAGCAGTACAGCGAGGGCGAGCAGGGCTACGCCACTGTATCGGGTCCTTATCAGTACGACGGCAACATCTACTACGCTTCCATAAAGTTCGAGGACGGCAGAGCTATCCAGCCCACAGGTCAGTCCGAGCACCGCGACGAGGTGCAGTTCCGCATTTCTATCCCAGACGCTGTTGACGGCAAGTCCACAGCGGGCGCATGGGACGCTACGAATGACTGGTCTTACAAGGGCGGTCTTGCGACAGCTACAGACCTCAAGAAGGAGGATTCGCTCAACGAGCATATCCCGATGTACGTAAACGGCGTGCTCGTATGGGGCGAGGAGCCCGACGGCACCGTTCCCACGCAGTCTGACTATGTTCCCACAAGGTCGGGACAGGGCGGCGCAGGTACTGCACCTGCAACTACTCCTTCGACTACAAAGGCTACAACGACTACTACAGTCACAACTACCACAACTACAGCTACAACGACGGCGACGACCTCCGAGGAGACCACTACCTCCTTTCGCCAGTCCGAAACGACGTCGAGCACCGCTGGCAATGGTACTACTGTCTCCGCTGGCAGCGATGATATACTCTACGGCGACGCGAACGTAGACGGCAAGGTAACTGTTGCCGACGCCGTTGCTATCCTCCAGTCCATCGCCAACAAGGACAAGTACGAGCTCAAGGCTAAGGGCAAGATAAACGGCGATGTTGACGGCGTAGCAGGTATCACGGCTAATGACGCTCTCCTTATTCAGAAGAAGGACGCGGGAGTTATTGATAAGTTGCCTCATTATGCGGGAATGTGATAGTATAACGACTAACACAATGACGCTTTGAAACAAATTCATATTTCATTCACAAAGGGAGATTCGTCTCCCTTTGTGTTTTTTGTGTCTACTGGCAAAGTATACAAAATTTTGAATGGCACATTATTGAAATACACGAAATTACGGAAAGCTATTTACTTTTATTTGCGGATATAATATAATATGAATGATGGATCAGTGCAGCAATTTGTCCGCGTAGGGATTGGATCTGTCGCAGTTTTCACACGGTATAACCGCAGTACGTGCACTGGTATTGCGTTATAAACTTTATATTTTTTATTTTATCAGGGAGGGTATAAAAAATGCACAAGAAAATCACAAAAGCTCTCACAGGCAGCCTGATGGCAGCAGCTATGGCTGCTACTTCCGTAGCAGGCGTTATGGCTCCTATGAGCGCGAATGCAGGCGAGCTTCTCGGTGCGACCGACTTCGAGGACGGCGTTGGTCTTCCTTGGCACACCTGCGAAACTAACCCCGCTAAGCAGACCTTCGATATCAACGACGGTGCTTACACGGTTACTATCAAGAACAACATGGGCGGTAACGGAAGATGGGATCTTCAGCTCCGTCACAGAGGTCTCCAGCTCGTAAGCGGTCATACATACCACGTTCACGCTGAGATCACTCCTTCAGCTGACGGTGAGATCTACACAAAGATCGGTGACTACAGCGGTGAGAACGAGTACTGGAACGACTCCGGCAGCGGTAACTGGACAGTAAGCAAGGTAACAAAGGGTCAGACATTCATCATTGATACTGACTTCGTTGCAGGCAGCGGTCCTAAGCCTCTTCAGGACGGCCCTGCTGAGTGGGCTTTCCACTATGCTTGCCACGCAGGCACTGACGGTGCTTCACTCTACGGCGGCTCTGATAAGGGTATGCCCAACGACTCTACTCTTACATTCGATAATATGTCCCTCGAGGATACTACAGGCAGCGACTATGACTTCGATCCTTCAAACGAGTTCGGCGTTATCAGACCTCAGTCCAACGTTCGTCTCAATCAGGTAGGTTACTATCAGGGTCTTAGAAAGAGAGCTTCCTATACTTCGGACGCTTCTTCACCCCTTGAGTTCGACGTTTACGATAAGTCGGGCACTTCCGTATATCACGGTACTTCTACAGTTATCTCGGGCGATGAGGATTCCGGTACGCCCAAGACAACTCAGACCAAGACCGACGGCGGCAAGGCAGCTACAAAGTACAAGGACAGCGGTGAGTACGTTCATATCCTTGACTTCACAGAGCTTCAGACAGGCGGTACAGGCTACTACATCATCGTTAAGGACGATGTAGGTGTTTCGGGTACTCAGTCGGGTATCATCAAGAATGCTTACGATACAAAGATCTCAGGCGACAAGGTAATGTGGACAAACTGGAAGACCAAGAAGGAATACCAGATGAACAAGTCCCACGAGTTCGCTATCTCTGATACTCTTTATGACGGCCTCCTCCGTGACTCTATGTCTTACTTCTATCAGAACCGTTCAGGTGTTGCGATAGAGGGCGAGTACATCAAGAACGGCGACTCTGCTTCACTTGCTCACTCTCAGTTCGGTCACAGCCCCGATAAGGCTTACGTTCAGCCTAAGTGGATCAAGTCCTACTCAGGCGTATTCGACGGCGATGAGAAGTATGAGATAACTGCTTCGGGCGGTTGGTACGACGCCGGCGACCACGGTAAGTACGTTGTTAACGGCGGCGTTTCCGTATGGACACTCCAGAATATGTACGAGATGTCCAAGCACATTGGCGAAGAGGACAAGTGGGCTGACGGCAAGTCGATGCTCATTCCTCAGAAGTATAACGTAAACAGCGGCGAGATCGAATTTGACGGTACAGGCTCTCCTGACGTTCTCGATGAGGCAAGAGTTGAGCTCGAGTGGTTCTTCAAGATGATGGTTGACTCCAAGGATCCTTACTTCGGCAAGGACGCCGGCATGGTTTACCACAAGCTCCACGACCACAAGTGGACAGGTCTTGCTATCCACGCTTGGAAGTACGAGGGCTTCGAGGATATGTCACGTATCGTTAAGCCGCCTACGTATGCTGCTACACTCAACATGGTTGCTTGTGCTGCTCAGGCTGCACGTCTCTGGGAAGGCATCGACGATGACTTCGCCAAGGAGTGCCTCGAGAACGCTAAGATCGGTCTTGCAGCTGTTGAGAAGAACAAGGCTAACTGGTTAGATAAGAACGGTCAGTCCGAGCAGCAGGACGATATTAAGGGCACAAACGCTAAGAAGGGCGACGTTTACTTCGCTCCTCTCGATCAGGCTATCGGCGGTGGTCCTTACGGCGATACATACGTAACAGATGACTACTACTGGGCACTCTGTGAGCTCTTCGCTACAACTGGTGACGAAGAGTATTACGACAAGCTCATGACTTACAAGAATCAGAACGACAAGACTGGCAATGATAAGGCTCTCAGCCTTACATCCAACCTCGGCGGCGGCGAGAACAAGGGCTCATTCAGCTCGTTCAACTGGGGCTGTACATCAGGTTTGGGTACTCTGTCACTCTACCTCAACAGCGACAAGCTCAGCGATGCTGACGCTAAGACAGTTAAGGATTCTATCGTAGCTGCTGCTGACAGATACATCGAGCAGGAAGATGCTTCAGGTATGGGTATCCCGTACGTTGGCTCTACCTTCACAGATGAGATCAACATCGGTCTTGATGACAACGGCAACCCGATCGAGGTTACTGGTTACGAGTGGGGTTCAAACTCCTTCGTTGCTAACAACGCTATCGTAATGGCTTACGCTTACGACGCTACAGAGACTCCTAAGTACCTCAGCGGTGCTACAACTGCTATGGACTACATCTTCGGACGTAACGGAAATGACTTCTCTTATGTATCTGGTTACGGCGACGTTACTCTCCAGTGGCCTCACCACAGACTCTGGGCTAACGGTATCGATCCCGACTTCCCGAAGGCTCCCGCAGGCGTTATGTCTGGCGGACCCGGCGCAGGTATGCAGGATCCTTACGTAGGCGGTCTTGGCTTCAAGAGAGGTACTCTCGCAAGCCAGAAGTGCTACGTTGACTCGGCTGAGGCTTGGTCTGTAAACGAGATCACCATCAACTGGAACGCTCCTCTTGCTTGGATCACATCCTACCTTGAGGACGTAGCTCCCGGCGTTGTTGATGACGGCAAGGGCGGCGGTTCAAGCTCTACAGGCACAACTGCTGCTACTACAACAAAGGCTAACACAACAACTACAACAACAGGCGGCGGCAGCAGCGAGGCAACTCTCTGGGGCGACGCTAACGTTGACGGTAAGGTAACAGTTGCTGACGCAACAGCTATCCTCCAGTCCATCGCTAACAAGGATAAGTACGCTCTCAAGGCTGAGGGTAAGGCTAACGCTGACGTTGTTGACGGCGACGGTGTTACATCCAAGGACGCTCTTGCTATCCAGATGATGGATGCTAAGCTCCTCGAGCAGAAGGATTTCCCTGTAACATCTGCTAAGCTTGACGCTCTTAAGTAATTAGCTTAAACACTAAAAGGACGCTCTTCTGAGCGTCCTTTTAATTTTGACCTGTATTGATGTGATTCGTTATCGCAACATTTATTGCGCGGAATAATTCCTCGGATATACCAAACACGGAACGGTAGAAGGGGAGGCTCTCTACAACGGAGTTGCATATAGCATCACAATCCAAATCAGAGATTTGGTGTGCTGCTTATCTTGCAGAGCCTCCCCTGCGACTTTGCTGCATATAGCTGTGAAATCCAA